>WPCG01082682.1_pt1 | contig 237908 bp, 221 predicted proteins | sample 5403311 | NCBI WGS metagenome assembly WPCG01 (sample SAMN12869467, study PRJNA574797) | sludge metagenome | isolation source: wastewater treatment of Control | place: China:Beijing | collected 2019-05-17
CGCGGCGACCAGGGCGTCAACTACGCCCCCGGCGTCTGGCACCACCCCCTGCTCGCACTCGACGAAATCTGCGACTTCATCGTCATCGACCGCAGCGGGCCAGGGCACAACTGCGACGAGATCCAGCTCGAGACCCCGGGCAGGATCGCAGCGCCGGGCTGAAGTCACACCTCGGGGCTGCCATGCGCCAGGACAGTGCGCAAGCCCCAGACCGCACACGAATGCGGTGCATGCACGCCACAGACAGGGCCGTGAGCACACCTATCAGCAAACCATCAAACAATCCCAACAAACTGTTTTTAATTATTATTTTTTGTATTCTTAAATCGATACAGCGATTTTTACAATCTGGCACGAGAGATGCTTAGAGAAGATCACCTCACCCACAGGAGATCTTCATGAAGCCTCTCGCCGCCCTACGCGCCCCGCGCGCACTGCGCCACACGGTCCTTGGCGCAGGCCTGCTGTCTGCGCTCGCCATCGGCGCCACCCTACCTTCGACTGCACTCGCCCAGGGTACCGTGCGCATCGGCATGACCGCCTCCGACATTCCGCTCACCTCGGGCGCACCCAACTCCGGCTTCGAGGGCGTGCGCTTCACCGGCATGATGCTCTACGACGCACTGGTGAGCTGGGACCTGTCGAGCGCCGACCGCGCCGCGCCGCTGGTGCCGCAGCTCGCCACCGAATGGAGCGTGTCGAAGGAGGATCCGCGCAAGTGGACCTTCAAGCTGCGCGAGGGCGTGCGCTTCCACGACGGCTCGACCTTCAACGCCGACGCGGTGGTGTTCAACTTCGCCAAGGTCTTCGACCAGACCGCGCCGCAGTTCGATGCCAAGCAGGCCGCACAGGTCGTCGCTCGCCTGCCGGCCTACGAGAGCATCCGCAAGGTGGATGACTACACGGTGGAGATCACCACCAAGACGCCGAACGCGATGCTGCTCAACCAGCTGCCCTTCATGTTCTTCTCCAGCCCGGCGCAGTGGGAGAAGCTCGGCCGTGACTGGAATGCCTTCGAGACCCAGCCCTCGGGCACCGGCCCGTTCAAGCTCGAGAGCCTGACCCCGCGCGAACGTGCGGTGCTGGTCCCCAATACCGACTACTGGAACCCGGCGCGCCGCGCCAAGGCCGACCGCCTGGTGCTGATCCCCATCCCCGAGGGCAACACCCGTGCCAATGCCCTGCTGTCGCGTCAGGTGGATTGGGTGGAGAACCCGCCGGCCGACATGCTGCCGATGCTCGGCAGCCGCGGCTTCACCGTCACCAGCAACGGCTATCCGCACATCTGGCCGTGGCAGTTCAGCTTCGCCGAGGGCTCGCCCTGGCTCGACAAGCGCGTACGCCAGGCCGCCAACCTGGCGGTCGACCGCGAGGCGATTCGCCAGCTCCTCGGCGGCAACATGGTGCCGGCGCAGGGCCTGCTGCTGCCGGACGACCCGGCCTTCGGCAAGCCCGCCTTCGAGATCCGCCACGACCCCGCGGCTGCCAGGGCCCTGCTCGCCGAAGCCGGCTACGGCCCGGACAAGCCGCTGCGCGCCAAGGTGCTGATCTCGGCCTCGGGCTCGGGGCAGATGCAGCCGCTGCCGATGAACGAGCTGATCCAGCAGCAGTTGAAGGCGGTCGGCATCGAGGTCGAGTTCGAGGTGCTGGTGTGGGAGACCCTGTTCAACAACTGGCGCCAGGGCGCCAAGGACCCGGCCTCGCTCGGCGCCCACGCCACCAACATCACCTTCGCCACCCACGACCCCTTCGCCGCGATCATCCGCTTCATGGACAGCCGCAACGTGGCGCCGGTGTCGCTGAACTGGGGCTACTACGCCAACCCGAAGGTCGACACCCTGATCGGTGAGCTGCAGACCGCCTTCGACCCCGCGGAGAACCGCCGCGTCTATACCGCGCTGCACGAAACCCTGGTCGAGGATGCGCCCTTCCTGTTCGTCGGCCATGACGTCGGTCCGCGCGCGATGAGCAGCCGCGTGCAGGGCTTCGTGCAGGCCAAGAGCTGGTTCCAGGACCTCACCCCGGTCCACATGAAGCCGTGATCCGACACCGGCGGCGGTGTGCGCTAGGCACGCCCCGCCGGCCATCCACCGGCCGCGCCTGAGCGCCCCTGCTCGAAGGGGGGGGCGTACGCCGGCCGCTTCCCGGACTGGAGGGCAAGCATGTTCGCATTCATCTTCAAGCGCATCCTGTATGCGATTCCGATTGCACTCGCGGTGGCCGCAGTGTGTTTCTCGCTGGTCCACCTCGCCCCTGGCGACCCGCTGACGGCGGTGATCCCCGCCGACGCCCCGGCCGAGGTGGTCGCCGCGATCAAGCAAGCCTACGGCATGGACCGCCCGCTGGTGGTGCAGTTCGGGGCCTGGGTGCAGCGCGCGCTGCAGGGCGACCTGGGCCTGTCGGTGGCCACCGGACGCCCGGTGATGGGTGACATCGCGCTCGCCCTCGGCAATACCCTGCTGCTGGCAGTCGCCGCGGCAGTGATCGGCTTTGGCGGCGGCATCGTGCTCGGCACGCTGGCCGCCTTCTTCAACGGGCGCTGGATCGACAAGCTCGCCACCGCAATCGCGATCACCGGCGTATCGGTGCCGCACTACTGGCTCGGCCTGGTGCTGGTGATCGTGTTCTCGGTGCAGCTCGACTGGCTGCCCTCGATGGGCGCGGGCGCGGATGGCTCGGGCGAATGGCGCTGGGACTGGGCCCACCTGCAGTACCTGGTGCTGCCGGCGGTGACGATGTGCTTCATCCCCATGGGCATCGTCACCCGCACCGTGCGCGCCACGGTGGCCGAGATCCTCAACGCCGAGTTCGTCAGCGCACTGCGCGCGCGCGGTCTGGGCGCGCTGGCCATCACCCGCCACGTGGCCAAGAACGCCGCCCCCACCGTGCTGTCGGTGATGGGCCTGCAGTTCGGCTACCTGCTGGGCGGCTCGATCCTGGTGGAGACGGTGTTCTCCTGGCCGGGCACCGGCTTTCTGCTCAACACCGCGATCTTCCAGCGCGACATCCCGCTGCTGCAGGGCATCATCCTGGTGCTGGCGATGTTCTTCGTCGCGCTCAACCTGCTGGTGGATGTCGTGCAGACCCTGCTCGACCCGCGCATCAAGAGGAGCTGAACGATGACGAACGCGTCTTCCACCACGGCCGCCGCCATAGCGCCGGCCACGGTCGTGGCGCCACTGCGCTCGCGCGGCTACTGGGCCACGGTGTGGTTGCGCCTGCGCCGCGACAAGGTGTCGATGGGCTGCGCCGGGCTGCTGCTGGGCCTGATGCTGATGGCGCTGCTGGCACCCTGGCTGGCCCCGCACGACCCCGCGCAAGGGGTGATGAGCCAGCGCCTGGCGCCGATCGGCACCCCGGGCCACTGGCTGGGCACCGACGAGCTGGGCCGCGACATGCTGTCGCGCCTGATGCACGGCGGCCGCATGAGCCTGGTGATGGGCCTGCTGCCGGTGTTCATCGCCTTCGTCGTCGGCACCGGCCTGGGCGTGGTGGCCGGCTTCTTCGGCGGCTGGCTCAACAGCGTGATCATGCGCACGACCGACGTCTTCTTCGCCTTCCCGGCGGTGCTGCTGGCGATCGCGATCTCGGGCGCGCTCGGCGCCGGCTTCGCTAACGCGATCATCTCGCTGACCCTGGTGTTCATCCCACCGATCGCGCGCGTGGCCGAGAGCATCACCACCTCGGTGCGCAACCTCGACTTCGTCGACGCGGCACGCGCGACCGGCGCCGGCGCATTCACGCTGATCCGCGTGCATGTGCTGGGCAACGTGCTCGGCCCGGTGTTCATCTACGCCACCAGCCTGGTATCGGTATGCATGATCCTCGCCGCCGGCCTGAGCTTCCTCGGTCTGGGCGTGAAGCCGCCGGTACCGGAGTGGGGCCTGATGCTCAACACCCTGCGCCAGTCCATCTACCTGCAGCCCTGGGTCTCGGTGCTGCCTGGCCTGATGATCTTCATCACCTCGCTGTGCTTCAACCTGCTCTCGGACGGGCTGCGCAGCGCCATGGACATCAAGCGGTGAACGCCATGAACACTCCAACCCCCTCCGCCCCCCTGCTCCAGGTCCAGGACCTGAAGAAGCACTTCGCCGCCGGGCGCGACTTCTTCGGCCGCCCGCGCCAGTGGGTACGCGCCGTCGAGGGCGTCAGCTTCGACGTCCATCGCGGGCGCACGCTGGGCATCGTCGGCGAATCGGGCTGCGGCAAATCCACCACCGCGCGCCTGCTGATGCACCTCATCGAGCCCGACGAAGGCCGCATCCGCATCCGCGGCCAGGCGTTCGGCCACGGCGTCGGCCGCCACCCGCTGACGGCGCTGCGCAAGCACATGCAGATGGTGTTCCAGGACTCCTACGCCTCGCTCAATCCGCGCCTGACCATCGAGGACAGCATCGCCTTCGGGCCGCAGATCCACGGTGTCGCCGCCAATGCCGCACGGGCGCTGGCGCGCGACCTGCTCGACCGCGTCGGCCTCAAGCCGGACGTGTTCATCCGTCGCTACCCGCACGAGCTCTCGGGCGGCCAGCGCCAACGGGTGAACATCGCGCGCGCGCTGGCGATCCGGCCGGAGATCGTCATCCTCGACGAGGCCGTGTCGGCACTCGACAAATCGGTACAGGCCCAGGTGCTGAACTTGCTCGCCGAGCTCAAGCGCGAGTTCGACCTCACCTACCTGTTCATCTCGCACGACCTCAACGTGGTGCAGTACGTCAGCGACGAGGTGATGGTGATGTACCTCGGCCAGGTGGTCGAATCCGGCCCGGTGGCCGAGCTTTATTCGCGCCCGCTGCACCCCTATACGCGCGCCCTGCTCGAATCGGTGCCGGCGCAGACGCCGGGCGAGCGCCGCCAGCATGCGGTGCTCGAAGGCGATCCGCCCAACCCGATCGCGCCGCCCGCGGGCTGTCGCTTCCACCCGCGCTGTCCGCATGCCGAGCCGGTATGCGCGCAGCAGGTGCCCGCGCTGCGCCGTGTCACCGGTCAGCAGGTCGCCGCCTGCCATCGCCTGCAGCCGGACTCCGGCTACAGCCGCGTGATCACCTTCGAGGAGTTGCCCGCATGAGCCACCCCATGGTTGAAGTCCGCGACCTGCGTGTCACCTTCCGGAGCGAGGAAGGGCCGATCTACGCCGTCGACGGCGTGGATCTGGACCTGGCGCCCGGCGAGACGCTCGCCCTGCTCGGCGAGTCGGGCTGCGGCAAGAGCGTGACGATGAAGTCGCTGATGCGGCTGCACCCGGCGCACAAGACCCGCATCGAAGGCAGCATCCGCATAGCCGGCGAGGACGTGCTGGCGATGAACGCCGGCGCGCTGTCGCGCCTGCGCGGCAAGACGGTGGCGATGGTGTTCCAGGAGCCGATGCTCGCCTTCGACCCGGTGTTCACGATCGGCGAACAGATCTGCGAGGCAGTACGCCGTCACGAGGGCTGCAGCCGGGCCGATGCCCGCGCCCGCGCGCTGGAGATGCTCGAGCGCGTGCAGATCCCTTCGGCGCGCAAGCGCCTGGACGCCTATCCGCACGAGATGAGCGGGGGCATGCGCCAGCGCGCGATGATCGCGCTCGCGCTGTCGTGCCAGCCAAAGGTGCTGCTCGCCGACGAGCCGACCACCGCGCTCGACGCCACGGTACAGATCCAGGTACTCCTGCTGCTCAAGGAACTGCAGCGCGAGATGGGCATGAGCATGATCTTCGTCACCCACGACGTCGGCGTCGCCATCGAGGTCGCCGACCGCACGGCCGTGATGTACGCCGGACGCGTCATCGAGCAGGGGCCGATCGACTCCGTCATGCGCGCGCCCTGGCACCCCTACACCCAGGGCCTGCTGGCGGCGACGGTGCATCCGGGCATGGACCGCCGCCAGGCGCTGAACGCGATCCCCGGCTCACCCCCGCAGCTGACGCGGCGCATTCCCGAATGTGCATTCGCACCGCGCTGCACCCTCGCGAGTGCGAGCTGCCACGATCCGCTGCCCCCTGCACGTATGGACGGCGACCGCCTGCTGCGTTGCATACAGCCGGCAAGCGCTCGCTGAGAGGCGTGCACAAACTATTTGTGCGCAATCGGCATGAGATCCTCACCTTATCCGTTTACGTCGCGCGCAGAGCCCACGAAAATGAGGGTTGTGCGATAAACCCAGTGTTGCCACATGCCCACAACCCGCCCGGCCCGCCCCCGCAAGTCGCCCGAGACACCCGTCGTCCTTGCCGACGAGGCATCCGAACGCCGGCGCGCACCACGCGCCCGCGATGCCGGGGGCACTTCGGCTGCGCCAGCCCTCGACAACCAGCGCATCTACGACCTGATGTTCGAGGCCATCGCGCACCGCAAGCTGCCCCCCGCCACCAAGCTGTCGGAGGAGCGCCTTTGCCGGGTGTTCGGTGTCAGCCGCACGCGACTGCGCGAGATCTTCTTCCGTCTTGCGCAGGACCGCATCATCACCCTCAAGCCCAATCACGGCGCCTATGTCGCGAGTCCGAGCGCACGCGAAACCAGCGAGGTCTTCGCCGCGCGGCGCGCGATCGAGACTGCGGTGGTCGAGACCCTTGCCCAGGGAATCACGCCCGAGGCGCTCGAGCGCCTTGAGGCGCATCTCGCCCAGGAGGGTGCCGCACGCCTGGCGCATGACCACGCCGCCCTTACCCGGCTGACCGGGGATTTCCACCTGCTGCTGGCCGAGCTCACGGGCAACAGCCTGTTCATCGACATCACCCGTCGCCTGGTTGCGCTCAGCAGCCTGATCATCTCGCTGTACGACTCCCCGGACGCCAGCGCCTGCAAGGACCACGAGCACCTCGACATCGTCAAGCACATCCGCCGGGGCGACGGCGAGGGCGCGCGCGAACAGCTGCTGGTGCACCTCAAGCATGTGGAGCAGACGCTGAGACTGGACGACGATGATGAGCACTTCGATCTCGAGTCGGTATTCGAGGCCTTGCTGAAGGCCTGAACAAGGGCAGATACGCAGTCGCTGATGTGCCTTATAGGCACGCGCGCACCCTGCCCCGGGAGCTCGGGCCTAAACTTCGCGTCCAGCGTCGCCGCGCACCGGCGACAACGGCCTTCGAAACCAACGCCCAAGCCTCATGCTCCTCGGCCTCTCACTGTTCTATGTCGGCGCAGTACTGATCCTGAACGGCCTGTGGATGCTCGAACGGATCGGTGATCGCGAGATCTCGATCATCAACCTGTTTACCGGCGGGCTGACGCTGCTGGTGGCCCTCAGGCTTGCCTTCGGCGCCGATGCCGACAGCGCTTCGATTCGGGCAGCTGCACTATCCCTGCTGTTTTCATTCACCTACCTGTGGGTCGCCTACAACCGCTTCACCGGTGCAGACGGGCGCGGCCTTGGATGGTTCAGCCTGTTCGTTGCGATCACAGCCGTACCGGTGGCGATCGATAGCCTGGGCCAGGCGGCGAACGCCCGGGACTGGTGGCTCGGCCTGTCCTGGGCCGCGTGGGCGGTGTTGTGGCTGCTGTTCTTCCTGCTGCTCGCATTGCAGAAGCGGATCGTGCGCCTGACCGCCGCCGTCGCCATCGGCCAGGGGATATTCACGGGCTGGCTGCCGGGCTACCTGCTGCTGACCGGCACCCTGCACTAGGCGGCGCCCTTTCCGCTGCGCACGCCCCCTTCTGCTGCGCGCGGCGCCTCCCAGTAGCCCGGTGCGTTATAGATCGCCTTCAGGTGGTCGATGAATCGACGCACCTTCGCCGGCAAGTGGCGTTGCTGCGGATACACCGCCTGGATGTCGTAGCTGGGCACGGCAAACTCGTCGAGCACCGTGACCAGCTCACCGCGCTTGAGCTCGGCCTGGATCTCCCAGGTCGACCGCCAACCCACCCCGAGTCCCTGGCGAACCCAGTCGAACAGGAGCTCGCCGTCGTTGCAGGCCAGGTCGCCCTCGACCCGCACCGCAAACAGCTTGTCGTCGCGCTGGAAGGTCCACCCGCGCTGCTGGCCACCGGCAAGGTTGAAGGCCAGGCAGTTGTGACGGGCGAGATCCTCGGGTTGGCGCGGAATACCATGGCGCTCGAAGTAGTCCGGGGTGGCACATACCACCCGTCGGTTGGGGAACAGGCGTACCGCAACATAGTTGGGATCCGTGACCTCACCAATGCGGATCGCCATGTCGTAACCCTCCCGCACCAGGTCGACCAGGCTGTCGGTGAAGTTGAACGACATGCGCAGCTCCGGGTGCAAGGCCTTGAACGCCGTTGCATGCGGCGCCACGTGGCGACGGCCAAAGGCGGCAGGCGCGGAGACGACAAGGTGACCCCGTACCACGTCGCGCCCCGCGCTGAGCGCACGCTCGATCTCGTCGAACTCGCGCAGCAGGCTGCGGCCCTGGTCGACGAGCTGCTCGCCGAGCTCGGTGAGCGTGAGACCCCGCGTCGATCGGTGCATGAGCTTGACGCCAAGACGGCGCTCGAGCGCATCCAGGCGGCGTCCCATGACAACCGGCGTGACACCCTCGACCAGTGCAGCCGCTGCAAAGCTGCCCTTCTCCGCCACCAGCACGAAGCTGCGGATTTCGGTATAGCGATCCATGTCTCCTCCAGATACTCGGACGCGGGGTGCTCAAGCCCCTGGCGGAACATACATTCGAGTCATGTTCACTTCGAATACGGCCCATAAAGGCCCGTAGATAGTGCGCGCGAGAACCCGTCGAAGCCCTCGGTCGATACTTTACATATCGACAGAACCGACCGCCAGCCCAATTCAGGCAGCTGGCGAAGACTCGTATGCTTCAGCCATCGATTTCAACGACATCCACCCCAGGAGACGAAAATGGCCCGCATGAGAGCAGTCGATGCCGCAGCCGCGGTGATGCGCAAGGAAGGCGTGAGCACGGTGTTCGGCGTGCCCGGCGCCGCGATCAACCCGCTTTACTCGGCGATGAAGAAGAATGGCGGCTTCCAGCACATCCTCGGTCGCCACGTCGAGGGCGCCTCGCACATGGCCGAAGGCTACACCCGCGCCAATCCGGGCAACATCGGCGTGTGCATCGGCACCTCGGGCCCGGCCGGCACCGACATGATCACCGGGCTGTACTCGGCTTCGGCAGACTCCATACCCATCCTGTGCATCACCGGCCAGGCGCCGCGCGCCCGCCTGTACAAGGAAGACTTCCAGGCGGTCGATATCGAGTCGATCGCCAAGCCGGTGACCAAGTGGGCCGTGACGGTGCGCGAGCCGGCGCTGGTTCCGCGCGTGTTCCAGCAGGCCTTCCACATCATGCGCTCGGGCCGTCCTGGCCCGGTGCTGATCGATCTGCCCTTCGACGTGCAGATGGCCGAGATCGAGTTCGACATCGACACCTACGAGCCACTGCCCGCCTACAAGCCCGCCGCCACTCGCGCCCAGGCCGAGAAGGCGATGGCCATGCTCAACGCCGCCGCACGCCCGCTGATCGTCGCCGGTGGCGGCGTGATCAACGCCAACGCCGCCGACAAGCTGCAGGCGTTCGCCGAGCTCACCGGCGTGCCGGTCATCCCGACCCTGATGGGCTGGGGCACGATCCCCGACGACCATCCGCTCATGGCCGGCATGGTGGGCCTGCAGACCGCACATCGTTACGGCAACGCCACCATGCTGGCTTCCGACTTCGTGTTCGGCATCGGCAACCGTTGGGCCAACCGCCACACCGGCTCGGTCGAGGTCTATACCGAGGGCCGCAAGTTCGTGCATGTGGACATCGAGCCGACCCAGATCGGTCGTGTCTTCGGGCCGGACTACGGCATCGTCTCGGACGCCGGCGCGGCACTCGACCGCCTGATCGAAGTGGCGCGCGAGATGAAGGCTGCTGGCCAGCTCCCCGACCGCAGCGCCTGGACCGCCGAATGTCAGCAGCGCAAGCGCACGATGCAGCGCAAGACGCATTTCGACAACACGCCGATGAAGCCGCAGCGCGTGTACGAGGAGATGAACCGCGTCTTCGGTCAGGACACCTGCTACGTCAGCACGATCGGCCTGTCGCAGATCGCCGCCGCACAGTTCCTTCATGTCTACAAGCCGCGTAATTGGATCAACTGCGGCCAGGCCGGCCCACTCGGCTGGACCATCCCGGCCGCGCTCGGGGTGTGCGCAGCCGACCCGCAGCGCAAGGTTGTGGCGATCTCCGGCGACTACGACTTTCAGTTCATGATCGAGGAGCTGGCGGTCGGCGCACAGTTCAAGCTGCCCTACATCCACGTGCTGGTGAACAATGCCTACCTCGGCCTGATCCGCCAGTCGCAGCGCGGCTTCGACATGGATTACTGTGTGCAGCTCGCGTTCGAGAACATCAACGCACCGGAGACCGAAGGCTACGGCGTCGATCACGTGGGCGTGGTCGAGGGTCTGGGCTGCAAGGCGATCCGCGTGCGCACGCCGGAGGAGATCCAGCCCGCCTTCGCCAAGGCGCGGCAGTGGATGGAGACGTACCGCGTGCCGGTGGTGGTCGAGATCATCCTCGAGCGCGTCACCAACATTTCGATGGGTACCGAGATCAACGCCATCAACGAGTTCGAGGAACTCGCCGAGAAGGGCGCGGATGCGCCGACCGCGATCTCGATGCTCGACTGACCCCTGCCTCACCCCGCCCCGCCGCCTCGGGGCGCAAGCGAACCACGGAGAACACGACATGCCCAAGTTCAACGCCAACCTGACCATGCTCTTCAACGAGGTGCCCTTTCTCGACCGCTTCGAGGCGGCCGCGGAAGCGGGCTTCAAGGGCGTGGAGTACCTTTTCCCGTATGCGTTCGACAAGGACGCGCTTGCCGAGCGCCTGGACAAGCACCGCCTGGTGCAGGTCCTGCACAACCTGCCGGCCGGCAACTGGGAAGGCGGCGAGCGTGGCATCGCCTGCCATCCGGACCGGGTCGGAGAGTTCCAGGACGGCGTCGGCCGTGCGCTCGACTACGCCACCACGCTCGGCTGCAGGCAACTGAACTGTCTCGCAGGCATTACGCCGGCCGGCGTGGATAGCGGCAAGGTGCACGAGACCTTCGTCGCCAACCTGCGTTTTGCCGCTGGCAAGCTCGCAGAGGCCGGCATCCGCCTCCTGGTCGAGCCGATCAACACCTTCGACATCCCCGGCTTCTACCTTAACCGCACGGCGCAGGCGATCGCGCTGATCGATGAAGTCGGATCAAGCAACCTGTACCTGCAGCACGACATCTATCACATGCAGCGCATGGAGGGCGAACTCGCCAACACGATCGCCAAGCACCTGCCGCGGATCGCCCACATGCAGATCGCCGACAACCCCGGCCGCAACGAGCCCGGCAGCGGCGAGATCAACTATGCCTGGCTGTTCGGCTTCATCGACCGGCTCGGCTACGACGGCTGGATCGGCTGCGAATACAAGCCCGCCGCAGGCACCCGCGAGGGGCTGGGCTGGATCCAGGCACTCGCGGGTTGAGACAGGCTCGCGCCTTGCGGCGCTCCTGCAAAGAATGACCCAGCTTCAATCACATCCAGGAAACAAGATCATGGCAAACATTGGCTTCATCGGCCTCGGCATCATGGGCACCCCCATGGCGGGCAACCTCATCAAGGGCGGCCATACCGTCTTCACCCACACCCACGGCGACACCCCCGCCGTACTCCTCGAAGCCGGCGCCCAGCCCTGCACCAACGGCGCAGAGGTCGCACGCAAGGCCGACATCATCATCACCATGGTGCCCGACACCCCGCACGTCGAGGACGCGCTGTTCAACCCGGAAGGCGTCGCGGCCGGCTTGTCGGCGGGCAAGATCGTGGTCGACATGAGCTCGATCTCACCGGTTGCCACCAAGGACTTCGCCAAGCGCATCAACGCCCTCGGCTGCGAATACCTCGACGCCCCGGTCTCCGGCGGCGAGGTCGGCGCCAAGGCAGCCAGCCTGACCATCATGGTCGGCGGCAGCGAGGCGGCATTCGACAAGGTCAGGCCGCTGTTCGAACTGATGGGCAAGAACATCACCCTGGTCGGCGGCAACGGCGACGGCCAGATCACCAAGGTCGCCAACCAGATCATCGTCGCACTCAACATCGAGGCGGTGGGCGAGGCCCTGCTGCTGGCCGCGAAGGCCGGTGCCGACCCGGCCAAGGTACGCCAGGCGCTGATGGGCGGCTTCGCCAATTCGCGCATCCTCGAAGTGCATGGCGAACGCATGGTCAAGCGCAGCTTCGACCCGGGCTTCCGCATCGAGCTGCACCAGAAAGACCTCAACCTGGCGCTCACCACCGCCCGCCAGCTCGGCGTGTCGCTGCCCAACACCGCCACCGCACAGGAGCTGTTCAACGCCTGCAGCGCGCACGGCGGCGCGAAGTGGGACCACTCGGCGATGGTGCGCGCGCTCGAGAAGATGGCCAACTTCGAGATCGGGCAGTAAACGCTCGCCGGTCCGCCCCCAACCCCTTACAGCCCATAATCACAAAGCGCCGGCACGGATCGGCGTAACCCGGGTGGCACGTTCTCCCCGACGTGCCACCCACCCACCGAAGGAGATTCCGATGCGCCACCTCGCCATCGACGTCGGCTCGTTCCGCTTCGTCGCCCGCCTGGAAGAAGCTGCCGCGCCCAAGACCTGCGCCGCCTTCCTGGACCTGCTGCCGTTCTCGAACCAGGTGATCCACTCGCGCTGGAGCGGCGAGGCCGTATGGGTGCCGCTGGGCGAGTTCGATACCGGCCTGGGTTTCGAGAACCACACCAGCCATCCTTCGCGCGGCGACATCCTGCTCTATCCCGGCGGCTTCTCCGAGACCGAGATCCTGTTCGCGTACGGCAGCAGCTGCTTCGCCAGCAAGATGGGCCAGCTCGCGGGCAACCACTTCCTGACCGTGGTCGAGGGCATGGACCAGCTCTACGAGATGGGGCGGACGGTGCTGTGGAAGGGCGCGCAGTGGATCCGCTTCACCGACCTGGGAGAGCGCTGACGGAGCGCCTCGCCGGCATCCAGGCGCCGCCAAGGGCGCGGGCATGATCGCGCTCGACTGCAACGACCAAGAGACAACGACTATGAGATCAACCCACGCCCTCACCCTCGAGGATGCACGCTCCATCGCCACCGCGGCCGAGGCAGAGGCACGCGCCCACGGCTGGGCGGTGAGCATTGCCATCTGCGACGCCGGCGGGCATGCCCTTTGGCTTCAGCGCATGGATGGCGCGCCACTGATGAGCGCAATGGTGGCACCCGAGAAGGCGCGCACCAGCGTGCTCAGCGGCAAGCCCAGCAAGGCCTTCGAAGAGATGGTCAATAACGGCCGCTACGCGGCGCTGGCAATGCCGGTGGTGCCGCTCGAAGGCGGCGAACCCATCCTGGTAGACGGCAGCGTGATCGGCGCAGTCGGTGTTTCCGGGGTCAAGGCCGGCGAGGACGCACAGGTCGCCCGTGCCGGCGTTGCTGCACTTGCAATCCGCGCCGAGCCCGCCACCCTGGAGAAAACCGCATGAAACGCGAACGTAGTGCCCGCATCCTCGCCACGCTGGGCCCGGCCAGCGCCAGTCGCGAGCGCATCCGTGAACTGGCGCTGGCCGGCGCGGACGTGTTCCGCCTGAACTTCAGCCATGGCAGCCACGAGGACCATGCCGAGCGGATGAAGCAGATCCGCGAGGTCGAGCACGAGCTCGGCCGCCCGATCGGCGTGCTGATGGATCTGCAGGGGCCAAAGCTGCGTGTCGGTCGCTTCGCCGAAGGCCGGGTGACACTCGGCCCGGGCGAACGCTTCCGGCTTGACCTCGACCCGACGGCGGGCGACGCCGTACGCGTCAACCTGCCCCACCCCGAGATCTTCGCCGCGCTCGAGACGGGCACCGAACTGCTGCTGGACGACGGCAAGCTGCGCTTGCGGGTGGACGCCTTCGGTGCCGACTTCGCCGATACCACCGTGCTGGTGGGCGGCGTGTTGTCCGATCGCAAGGGCGTCAACGTGCCCGGCGTGGTGCTTCCGATCTCGCCACTCACTGCAAAGGATCGGGCCGACCTCGACTTCGGCCTGGCGCTCGGGGTGGACTGGGTGGCACTGTCCTTCGTGCAACGCCCGGAGGACATCCGCGAGGCGCGAGAAATCATCGGCGACCAGGCCTGGATCATGGCCAAGCTGGAGAAGCCGGCCGCCATCGAGCAACTCGAGCCCATCGTCGCCCTGGCCGACGGCATCATGGTCGCGCGCGGCGACCTTGGCGTCGAGATGCCACCGCAGCAGGTGCCGGTGCTGCAAAGGCGCATCGTACGTGCGGCACGTGCCGCTGGCCGCCCGGTTGTGGTCGCGACGCAGATGCTGGAGTCGATGATCGGTGCGCCGGTACCGACCCGCGCAGAAGCCTCGGACGTGGCAACGGCGATCTATGACGGCGCCGATGCGGTGATGCTGTCGGCCGAATCCGCATCCGGCCAGTATCCGGTCGAGGCGGTATCGATCATGCACCGCATCATCTGCGAGGTGGAGCACGACCCGGCCTGGCGCAGCGGGCTGGAGGCGAGCCACACGCCAGCTGCGGCCAACACCCCGGACGCGATCTGCTGCGCGCTGCGACGCGTGGCCGGACTGCTCGAGCCCGCTGCCACGGTGGCCTACACGACGACCGGCTTCAGCAGCCTGCGCGCCAGCCGCGAGCGCCCTGCCACCCCGATCCTGGCACTGACGCCGCATGTCGGTACGGCACGACGCCTGGCTCTGGTGTGGGGCGTGCACGCGGTGCCCTTCGAGGAAGTACACGACGTCGCCGAGATGGTGGACCATGCCGCCAGCGCCGCGGTGGCGCACGACTTCGCGGCCCCCGGCGACGTGGTGGTGGTGATTGCGGGTCTGCCGTTCGGGCGTAGCGGTAGCACCAACCTGCTGCATATCGCCCGCATTCCCGACTGAGCACCGCACTCAGCATGAAAAAAGCCGCGGGTCACCGCGGCTTTTTTCATCAGTACTGCGAGGTAGCTTACTTCTTGCCTGCGGCCAAGCCGTTGACGATCTCCTGCTTGGCTTCCTCGACCGTGCCCCAGCCCAGGATCTTGACCCACTTGCCGGGCTCGAGGTCCTTGTAGTGCTCGAAGAAGTGCACGGTCTGCTTCATCAGCAGCTCGGGCAGATCGTCGGTGCTCTGCACCTTGTCGTACAGCGGGGTCAGCTTGGACACCGGCACGGCGACGACCTTGGCATCGACGCCGCCATCGTCTTCCATCTTCAGCACGCCGACCGGGCGACAACGGATCACGACGCCGGGCGCGAGCGGGAACGGGGTGACGACCAGCACGTCCACCGGGTCACCGTCGCCAGCGATGGTGTGCGGCACATAGCCGTAGTTGAGCGGGTAACGCATCGAGGTACCCATGAAGCGATCGACGAAGACGGCGCCGCTGTCCTTGTCCACCTCGAACTTGATCGGATCACCCTGAGCGGAGATCTCGATGATGACGTTGATGTCGTTCGGCACGTCCTTGCCGGCGCTGACCAGATCGAAACCCATACATCCCTCCCGTGGAAAAATTGTGCGCGGATTATAGGGGGAAACCACAATGTCTTGCACTGCACCACACCCACCGGCCACGCTCAGGCCGGCGCATCGAACCCGGCATCCTCCACCGCTGCACGCATGGCGTCGACCGAAACCTGCGCTGGATCGAAGCGCACGGTCGCACTGCCCTGTTCGAGGGACACCTGCACGTCCTCGACACCGGCAATGCCCTTGAGCACGCCGGTCACGTTCCTGACGCAGCCGCCGCAGCTCATGCCTTCGACCTTGATCGTCACTTCGCTCATGCAGCACTTCTCCTCATCATTGATTGACGGCCCGCCGCGCCAGGGCCTCAGGTAATGCACACCACGCCGCTCCACAGGTCGCCGCCGAGCGTGGGCGCGTGGTAGAGGCCGAACAGCCCGAAGCCAAGCACGAGCAGCCCCGAAGCGATGCGCACCTTGCGATTGCGGGTGAAGTCGCGGAAACGCTTGAACAGCATGCCGGCCAGCAGCAGGTTGGGGAGCGTCCCAAGACCGAAGGCGAGCATGAGCCCGGCGCCGCGCACACCCGAACCGGTGACGAGCGCAGTGGCCAGAATGGAGTATGTGAGTCCGCAGGGGATGAAGCCCCACAGCATGCCAAGCGGCAAGGCCTGCCTGGGCGACCGCGCTGGCAGGAAACGACGTGTCGCCGGCTGGATGCGCCGCCACAGCACATGACCGGCGCGCTCGAACGGCGCAAGCGGGCGGGTAAAACCGGTGAGGTAAAGGCCGAGTGCAACCAGCATCAGGTTGGCCAGCACATAGAGCGTCATCTGCACCGGCAGCATGCCGTCGTACAGCATGCCGACCGAACCGATAAAGCCCACAGCGGCGCCGAGCGCGGTATAGGTGCCGATCCGCCCCAGGTTATACGCGAGGTGCAGCGGCCACTGCGGCTTCCCGCCGGGCACCTGAACCTGCATGGTGAGGGCGCCGACGATGCCGCCACACATCGACACGCAGTGAGTGCCGCCGAGCAGGCCGATCAGGAAGACGGCCAGGTAACCTGTTTCGGGCATGGGGGAAGAGCGATCCGGTGCGGCGCGAGGCAAAAGCGCATTTTACGCCTGCACGCCCGCAACCGCATGCGACAAATCGCCCCGCCCTCGCGATCGCGTGACTCAGATCACCCTGGAGTAGCGCGCGCGCTCACGGTCTGCGCGCAGATAGCGGTCGAACACCATGGCGACACCGCGCACCAGCAGGCGACCAGCAGGCTCGACGCTGATCCAGTCGCCCTCGATCTTCACCAGCCCGGCCTTCTGCATCTCCTGCAGGTCGGCAAGTTCCTCGGCGAAATAGGAGCGGAAGTCGATCAGGTGGGCGATCTCGATCGACTGCATGGACAGCTCGAAGTGGCACATCAGCGCCTGGATGATCGAACGCCGCAACAGGTCGTCGGCGGTAAGTTCGATGCCACGCAGGACCGGCAGCTCGTCACGGTCGAGCGCATCGTAGTACTCGTCAAGCGTCTTGACGTTCTGCGCGTACACCGGACCGATCTTGCCGATTGCCGATACGCCGAAGGCAAGCAGATCGCACTCGGCCTGGGTGGAGTAGCCCTGGAAGTTGCGGTGCAGACGGCCCTGGCGCTGGGCAACGGTGAGTTCGTCATCCGGCTTGGCGAAGTGGTCCATGCCGATATAGACGTAGCCGGCCTCGGTAAGGCGGCGGATACCGAGCTGCAGCAACTGCAGCTTGGTGTCTGCAGTGGGCATGTCGCCGCTGTTGATGCGGCGCTGCGGCTTGAACAGGCCCGGCAGGTGGGCATAGCTGTAGAGAGAGATGCGATCGGGCGAGATCTCCAGCACCTGCTCGAGGGTACGGTTGAAGCTGATCACGTTCTGCTTGGGCAGACCGTAGATCAGGTCCATGCTCACGGACTTGAAGCCCGTGGCACGTGCCGCGTCGATGACGAGCTTGGTCTCGTCATAGCTCTGGATGCGGTTTACCGCCGCCTGCACATCTTCGGCGAAGTCCTGCACGCCAACGCTCATGCGGTTGAACCCAAGCTCGGCGAGCAGTTTCACGGTGTCGAAGTCGACCTTGCGCGGGTCGACCTCGATCGAGTATTCGCCATTGGGAACGAGCGTGAAGTGTTCGCGCACCGCGGCCATGAGCTCGCGCATCTCGTCATGCGACAGGAAGGTCGGCGTTCCCCCACCGAGGTGGAGCTGCGTGACCTGGCGGCTGCCCTCCAGGCATTCCGCCTGCATCGCGATCTCCTTGGCCAGGTATTTCAGATACTTGGCCGAGCGCCCATGATCCTTGGTGATGATCTTGTTGCAGGCGCAGTAATAGCAGATCGTGTTACAGAAGGGGATGTGGAAGTATAATGAGAGCGGTTTGCTGACGCCGCCGACCGCCCTTTTTGCGAGCCAGGCCTTGAGCGCATCGGCGTTGAAGGCCTCGACGAAGCGGTCCGCTGTCGGATAGGACGTGTAGCGCGGTCCGTTGATGTCGAATCGGCGGATGAGTTGCGGATCGAAGATGAGTTGGTTCTGGCTTGTCATGATCTTGCTGCGGCAGTGTGTGCCAAACAATGGCAGATCGCCGCGTTTTTTTGGTTGACGTGGGTCAACGGGCGTGATGTGTTGCCCGATCGAACCACTCCTGAGCCAGGTCTGGCGTCTTTTGTCGGGGAAGCAGGATTATCGTGCAGATGAGGGCGAGCGTGCCAATTACCGTGAACGGGCTCAAGTCTGCCTGTTCGCAGTGCAACCTGGTCGAGTTGTGCCTGCCCTTCGGGATGTCCGACAGCGAGTTGAACCGCCTGGACGAACTCGTTGGCGCGCGGCGCAAGGTCAAGCGCCAGCAAAGCCTGTATCGTGCGGGCGATCCGTTCGAGGCGATCTACGCCATCCGCGCCGGTTCGTTCAAGACCGACGTGCTGCTCGAAGACGGCCGCGATCAGGTGACCGGCTTCCAGATGACCGGAGAGATTCTCGGCCTCGACGGCATCAGTGCAGAGTCGCATACCTGCAATGCGATCGCCCTCGAGGACAGCGAGGTCTGCGTGATCGCCTATGACAAGCTCGAGCAGATGTCACACGAAGTGGAAGGCCTGCAACTGCAGTTCCACAAGGTGATGAGCCGCGAGATCGTGCGCGACCACGGCGTGATGATGCTCCTCGGTTCGATGCGCGCCGAGGAACGGCTGGCGGCGTTCCTTCTCAACATGTCGCAGCGCTTCAATGCGCGCGGCTTCTCGGCGCAGGAATTCCACCTGCGCATGACGCGCGAGGAGATCGGTTCCTACCTGGGGCTCAAGCTCGAGACGGTGTCTCGCGCTTTCTCCCGCTTCCAGGACGAAGGGCTGATCTCGGTACAACAGAAGCACGTGCAGTTGCTCGATCCCACCGGGCTCAAGCGCCTGATCCAGCACCAGCACGGCGCGCGCTGACGCTGGCCGCTCCGCCTCGACGGCCGCCATTGTTCAGGCAAGGAAGCCTGCGGGATTCTTGGTGAAGGCGACCGACACGATCCATACGTACACGAACAGGGCGGCCGCAAAGGCGCCCGCACGCACCGGCTTGGTCGGGCCGCGCTTGAGTGCAAGCGTGCCAAGCAGCACGTATGCAACCAGGCCACCGACCTTGGCGGTCACCCAGTCGGCGGCAAACGGGTACTGCGCGATCATGACCGCCAGCGTGATCGCTGACAGCAGCAGCAGGCTGTCGATGATGTGCGGCAACACACGGGTGAGCCGGTGCGAGAGCATCGGATTGCCCGTCAGCATCCACATGCCGCGCAGCAGGAAACCCGCTGCGCTGAGCACGACACAGACGACGTGAAGGTGTTTGATCGCGTAGTACATCCTTTCTCCTTGCAAGGGCTGGCAAGCTGCCGGTCTCGGGCAACGGGTATTGTCGCCCGTCTCGGGTAAGATTACGAATCGTTCCGGAGTCAAAGCAATGTCCCAGCACCCCCATGTCGACATCCCTGCCCTGCTGCATCGCATCCCGCTGTTCAGTGAGTTGTCGGAGTCGGATATCCAGCGTGTGTCGCGCTACACCCGCGATCGGCATGTCGGCAGGGGCGAAGTGCTGTTCCAGCGCGGCGACCAGCCCCACGGCTTCTATTTCGTCGTATCGGGCCAGATCAAGCTGGCCTTCTCGTCGCCACAGGGCACCGAGAAGGTGGTCGAGATCGTGGGTGCGATGCAGAGCTTCGGCGAGGCGGTGATGTTCATGAACCACCCCTACCCGGTCTTTGCGGAGGCCTTGTGCGACACGGTGCTGATCCATGTCGGCCAGGCGGTCGTGACCGAACTCATCGACCAGGATTCGACCTTCGCTCACAAACTGCTGGCCGGCATGGCGATTCGTCTGCACAGCCTGATCCAGGACGTCGAAACCTACTCGCTGCGCTCGAGCATGCAGCGCGTCATCGGCTACCTGCTGCAGGTGGCGGACAGCGACACGCCATGCGAGATTGCGCTTCCCACCAGCAAGCAGGTGATCGCCTCGCGCCTCAACCTGACCCCCGAGACGCTGTCGCGAATCTTCCATGACCTCAGCGAAGCAGGCCTGATCAGCGTGCAGGGCAAGCGCATCACCCTGCACGACCCTGCACGCCTGGCACGGCACAACGCCTGAGGCCGTTGCAGCACGGTAGCCGTTCAGGGCTCGAGCACGTACTGCCCTGGCGCATCGGCAAGCGCGGGAAAAGCCTCGGTCGACACCGGGCGCGCCGCCACGAGCGCGCCGCAGCGTGGCTTGAGCCAGCGCATCCAATCTTCCCACCAGCTCCCCTCGCAACGCTTGGCGCGCTGACGCCAGGTTTCCGGCGTATCGTCGCGTGTGCTGGCTTCGACCCAGTAGTGGCGCTTGGGCGGATCGACGACGGGATTGACGATGCCCAGGATATGCCCGGAACTCGACAATACCTGCCGCACCGGTCCGCCAACGTGATGCACCACTTTGAAGGTTTGCAGCCACGGCGCGATGTGATCGTCCTCGGCCGCAACCGCATAGAGCGGCTGCGAAACGGCCGCGAGGTCGAGCGCCTCACCGGCGACCTGCAAGGCCCCTGGCTGGATCAACTTGTTGTGCAGGTAGAGTTCGCGCAAATACCAGGCATGCATGCGGTACGGCATGCGGGTGGTATCCATGTTCCAGAACAGCACGTCGAATGGCGGCGGTGACTCTCCGTACAGCCAGCCATGCACGACGTAATGCCAGATCAGGCTGTTGGAGCGCAGCAGCCTGAACGAGGCGGCCATCTCCTTGCCGTCCAGGTAGCCCTTGCGAGCCATCTGCTCGGTCAGGTAGCGGATGCTGCTCTCATCGATGAAGACCTCGATGTCGCCTGGTTTGTGGAAGTCGACCAGCGTCGTAAACAAGGTCCAGTCGGCGACCGGCATCTCGGCCTCACCATAGCGCCGGTTCGCCCACGCCATGTACATCGCCAGTGCGGTGCCGCCAATGCAATAGCCGGCGGCATGCACTTTTGCGGCGCCCGTGAAGGCGCGCGCCTGACGGACGATCTCGTCGATGCCCTCGATCAGGTAGTCATCGAAGCCCACCTCGCTCATGCTGGCATCAGGGTTCTTCCAGCTGGTGATGAACACGTCGAGCCCCTGATCGAGCAGGAAGCGGATCATGCTCTTTCGCGGCACCAGATCGAGCACGTAGAACTTGTTGATCCAGGGCGTGATGATCACCACGGGCTCGGCACGCACGCGCTTCTGGGTCGGGGCATAGTGGATCACCTCGAGCAACCTGTTGCGGTAGATCACGGCACCAGGCGTGGTGGCGAGATTCTCGCCCACACGGAAGTCATCCGGGCTCGTCATGCGAACGTTGCCGGCCTGCAGGTCGGCGAGCCAGTTCTCGAAGCCACGCCTCAGGCTGTCGCCATTGGTCTCGATCGCGCGCCTGAGCGCAACAGGGTTGGTCCAGAAGAAGTTGGTCGGCGCAACCGCATTGAGCCATTTCCGCCACCAGAAGGCTGCGCGCCTGCGCTCCTTGTTCGACAGCCCCGGCGTCTCGTAGAGCATGTCCTGCGTATGGCGGGTGAAGGCGAGGTACCACTCCTTGATCAGGTCCCAGGTCGGGCGCTCGGTCCAGGCAGGATCTGAGAAGCGCGCATCATCGGCATTCGGGCTGATCGGATCCTCGCTCGGAATGCCGCGCATGCGATCCCACGTGTGCATCTGCAGCCGGAAAAGGTCGCGCGAGAGACTCAGCAGGTGCTCGCTCAGCTCCTGTGGATGCGCCATCCAGGCAAGCTGCGCGTGGACTATGGGCGCGGTCATGCCGAGCGGATCGACCGACCCCTCCACCTTGTCGTGCAGTCGACGCAGCAATTCATTGGCACGCCCGCGCGTCGCCCTCGGGTGCGACGATGGACGACTCCTGCGGTCCGGTGTAGTCATGTGCTTCGCTCTCCTCGCAACGATTCATCGGAGCTGGTACGGATGTCGGGCGACAGCCACCTCGACACCGCTCCAGCCTAGCTCACCCTCCACTGCCGAAGCCAGGCCGGCAGCGGCAAGCACCTCGCCATGGACGACGAAAGTCCTCGTTGGCGGCGGCGTGAAGCCGCGCAGCCAGTCGAGCAAGGCCGGGCGGTCGGCATGCGCGGACAGGCCACCGATGGTGTGCACGCGCGCGCGAACGGGTACTCGCTCCCCGAACAGCGTGACTTGCCTGGCACCATCGACCAACCGGCGACCGAGCGTGCCGGCAGCCTGGAAACCGACGATCACGATCGCGCATTCCGTACGCGCCAGGTTATGACGTAGATGGTGCTTGATTCGCCCGGCGTCGCACATGCCGCTCGCCGAGATGATCACGCGCCCGCCACGCACGGCGTTCAACGCGATCGATTCCTCGACATCCTGGACGAAGCGCAAGCGAAAACGTTCGCCATTGGCCTGCACCCAGTCGTACAGCTCCCGCGTCTCGTCATCCCAGAGCTCGCGGTGGCGAACGGTGAGCTCGGTCGCCGCTGTGGCCATCGGCGAATCAACCGCAACGTCGAGCCGGCTCACCCGCCCGGAACGGACAAGATCGGCGAGCACGAACAGCATCTCCTGAGTTCGCCCCACTGCGAAGGCCGGAATGATCACGTTGCCCGTATCACGTGCGAGCGTGGTGTTGAGCACATCGGCAAGCTCCTTGTAGGTGTCACCCACCGAGCGATGAGCGCGATCACCGTAGGTCGACTCCACGCAAACGATGTCGGCGCGCGTAACCCGCACGGGATCCTGCAGGACAGGCCGCAAGGGCTGTCCCAGATCGCCCGAGACGACCATGCGGCGCCCGCTACCGACGAACTCGATCTCGATGATCGCCGAGCCCAGGATATGACCGGCATTGCGAAACCGGCAGCGTACACCAGGCGCGGGCATAAACCAGACATCATATTCGATCGCACGCAGGCGCCCCAGGCTCGCCCGCGCCTGCTCGACCGTGTACAACGGCGCAAGCTCCCTGTACCGCGGCGTCTTCCTCGAGCGCGCATTGCGCAAGGCCCACTCGGACTCCTTCTCCTGTATGAAGGCCGAGTCCATCAGCATGACGCCCAGGAGGTCGACAGTGGCAGCGGTAGCGTAGATCGGCCCCCGGTAACCCAAGGCGACGAGCCGTGGGACGAGGCCGCTATGATCTAGATGCGCATGGGTAAGGAGCGCAAACTGGATCTCGCGCAGATCGAATTCGAGCGCCTCCCGGTTCTTGCGATCGGCCTGCCTGCCACCCTGAAACAAGCCACAATCGACGATGAATGCACCGTCAGGATGATCCACCTTGAGGCAGGACCCCGTCACCTCGCCAGCGGCGCCGTAGAAAGTCAGTTGCATCGTCAACAAGCCTCCCTATGCGTACTGCTTGCAACGCCCCGCATGCACCTTACACGCACGCCACAAGAATCACGGAGCAATCCGCAGGCTGTTTGATCGCGATCAAGCGCCCTCAGCACGTGGCGCTGGCTATAATCGGATCGTGACACACAACAGGGAGTCTCCGTCATGTTCAAGCACATCCTGGTCCCGACCGATGGGTCGGCCTTGTCCGAAAGCACGGTGGCCCGCGCCGTCTCCTTCGCCAAGGACGCCGGAGCGCGCATCACCTTCTTCTACGCCCAGCCCGACTTTCCCATGCCCATTTATGGCGAAGGCGCACTGATCGACCCCACAACGCCGGAACAGTTCGCAAAATCGGCCGCGTCCGAGGCAAGCGCCATCCTGGCCAAGGCCAAGGCCAGCGCAGATGAGGCTGGCGTGGCGTCGGACACGGACACTGCCGTCAACGAAGTCCCCTACGAGGCAATCATCGATGCAGCCGATCGCCATGGCTGCGACCTGATCTTCATGGCCTCCCATGGCCGGCGTGGCATCGCAGGTCTGCTTCTGGGCAGCGAAACACAGAAGGTGCTCACCCACAGCAAGACGCCCGTCCTGGTCTATCGCTGAAAGGGACAGGAACCCGCGCTTATGCAAAACGGCCCTCACGGGCCGTTTTTTTGTTTACCGGTGTGCTGATCAGCGCCCGGCGCTCGCCCTGCGTTCGTCTTCGGCCATGTGCCGACGCGCGAAGCGATACAGATAGATCGCCATCACGACCACGAACAGGATGGTGAACAGACTCAGCAAGCCGATATCACTGGTGAACAACAACTCCCAGGCCATGACATACCTCCTTAGCAGAAAAATCAGGCATTCGGATCAATGGTGATCTCCATCTCTGCAGGGAGGAACGCGGCCCCGTTCATGCGCCAGCTGCGGGACTCATCTTCTATCAGGAACAACCAGCGCCCGGTACCAAGGGGCGCAATTGCACTTTCATACAACCCTTCGCCCTTGCGGGTGAGAACCAACTCCTGGTCCAGACCACCCCGTGTGGGGTGCGAGATCGTGAGCCGGATCCGCTCTGGCACATCGACCGCGTTGGTCGCGCCCAACTCGATCCTGATCTCCTGACTACGAATCCGGAGGTCGGCCTTCAGACCAAGGTCGCGGGCGTGCTCGGCCCTGCCCATGGTCTGAACGATCGCCCGGCCTTCCTTGTAGTAGTCGTCAACAACCATGCCATCGAAAGTCTTCACGGCAATGACGAAGGTTGCGATGCCGGCAATCACTGCAATTGCCGGAAACGTGATCAGAAACCAGGGCCAGCCCTGCCGATACCACGGCGGAGGGGGGGACTTGTCGGACGCAGCAGTACTCATGTCACCTCGGGATCAGGAAAGTGGTTTCTTCATTCACGCTCAGCGCCGGGTTGTCCTCGGCCGTGATGCGGAAAGCAATCGTGTTGGCACCGGGAACACCCGCGTCGTAGGGCACCAGGACCTGAAGCGTCACCGCCTGGGTAGACGCCGCCGGCACCTCGACGCGCTCGACACCACCGATACGCGCCCCGGGCATGCCGGACACCGCGAGCTGGAACGCGCGCGGCGCCTCGGTCATGTTCATGACCTGAAGCTGGTAGACGTTCTCGATGAAGCCGCCTTCGATCTCACGACCAAGCGACGAGCGGTCACGAATGATGTCGACACGCAGAGGATCGCGCGCCGCGAGCCCCCAGACGAAGGCAAGAGAGACCAGTACCAGCACGGCGCCATAGATCAATGTCCGCGGCCGCAGTACATGCAGCAGGATCTCCTTGCGCCCCCAATGCTTCTTGAGCGCGTTCTCCGTGGAGTAGCGGATCAGGCCACGGGGATAGTTCATCTTGTCCATGACCTGGTCGCAGGCATCGATACAGGCTGCGCAGCCGATGCATTCGTACTGGAGACCATCGCGGATGTCGATACCGGTCGGACAAACCTGAACGCATATGCCGCAATCGATACAGTCCCCTTTGCCGACGCTGCGCGGGTCGATGTTCTTCTTGCGCGTCCCGCGCGGCTCGCCACGCTCCTCGTCATAGGTAATGACGAGCGTATCCGGGTCGAACATGACGGCCTGGAAACGCGCGTAAGGGCACATGTACTTGCAGACCTGCTCACGCAACACCCCGGCGAAGAGGTAGGTGAAGCCTGAGTAGAAGAGGATCCAGAACAGCTCCCAAGGGCCGAAGCCAAGCGTAAGCAGGGAGGCGAGGAGCTCGTCGAGCGGCGAGAAGTAGGCGACGAAGGTAAAGCCGGTCCACAGCGCGACGAGCCCCCAGGCCGCAAACTTGCTGCCACGACGCACGGCCTTGCCGACGCTCATGGGAGCCTGGTCGAGCTTCTGCCGCCTGACATGATCACCCTCGATCTTCTGCTCGATCCACATGAAGATCTCGGTGTAGACCGTCTGCGGACAGGCGTAGCCGCACCAGAGTCGTCCGGCCACCGCAGTGAAGAAGAACAGCGCGTATGCGGAGATGATCAGCAGGATGGCGAGGAAGAAGACATCCTGCGGCCAGAACACCCAGCCGAAGATGTAGAACTTGCGCTCGGTGAGGTGAAACAGCACGGCCTGCCGATCGTTCCAGCTGAGCCAGGGCAGTCCGTAGAAAACGAGTTGGGTGAACCACACCAGGGCCCAGCGCCAATTGGCGAACAGGCCGGTGACTGCGCGCACGTAGAGCTTCTTGCGTGCGGCGTAAAGCGTATCGAAACTGGCGTCGGAGTTGGCTTGCGCCGGCTTGCGGGGTTCTGGGGTCGTGCTGCTCATGGCCTAGTGTACCGATGAAGTGTTGTTATTGTTGTTATGGTAACCCCGGGGGAACCCCCATTCCCCCGGAGATGGAACTGCAGACTGCGGTGCGACTGTTACTTCTTGCTCAGGCTCAGTACGTAAGCGGTCAGGATGTGGACCTTGTCCTCGCCGAGGAACTCACCGAAGCCCGGCATACGGTTGTTACGGCCGTGCGTGATGGTCTCGATGATGACGGCCTCGGACGAACCGTAGAGCCAGATGTTGTCGGTCAGATTGGGCGCGCCAAGCATCGGGTTGCCCTTTGCATCGGCACCGTGGCAGGCCACGCAGTTGGTCTCGAAACCTTCCTTGCCGCGCTGCGCCCGCAGGGAGTCATGCGCCAGGCCGTTCAGCGAACGAACATAGTTGGCGACATCCTTCGCACCCTCTGCACCAAGCGCCGGCCCGAACGGGGGCATGATGCCGTTGCGGCCGTTGGTGATCGTCTCGCGGATGTTGTCCGGCTCGCCGCCCCACAGCCAGGCGCTGTCGGTAAGGTTCGGGAAGCTCTTCGCACCCTGGGCAGCCGAACCGTGACACTGCGCGCAGTAGGTCAGGAACATGCGTTGCCCCATGGCGCGGGCGTCGGGATCCGCGGCCACGGCCATGACGTCCATGTCGCGATACTTGGCAAAGACGGGGCCGAAGCGCTCTTCCGCGGCCTGCATCTCGGCGTCGTATTGCGCCCACTGCCCACGGTGCTGGTTGACGTTGCCGAAGCCCGGGTAGATCGCCAGATAAACCACACCGAACACGATCGTGATCCAGAACAGGTACATCCACCAGCGCGGCAGCGGGTTGTTGTACTCGGCGAGCGTCTCGTCCCACACGTGGCCGTGAAGCTCGACCGGCCCCTTTTCGCGCTTGGTCATGTTCGACACCAGCACGAACACACAGAACAGGATGGAGAGGGCCACGAGGACCATCACATACATGTTCCAGAAACCGCTGATAAAGTCAGCCATTTGCTTTTCCCTCTTGGTCTTGCCGCCCCCCCTGGGCCGGCAGGTCGTCGTCGCTCAGGGGCAGGCGCGCCGCCTCGTCGAAGCCGGCCTTGGCGTGCTTGCTGTACGCCCAGGCGCAGATGCCGAGGAAGCACAGGAACCCAAGCACCGTGATCAGGCTTCTGAAGTCATTTATATCCATGGCGCGCCCAGCTCCTTACCTGAAGTTCGAAATCGCGGTGCCGAGCCCTTGCAGGTAGGCCACGATCGCATCGAGTTCGGTCTTGCCCTCGAGCGCTGCAGGCGCCGCGGCGATTTCCTCCTCGCTGTACTTGTGCAGGCCGACCTTGTTGAGCGCACGCATCTTCGCCTGGATGTCGTCCGCCTTGACAGGACGATCCAGCCACGGGAAGGCCGGCATGTTCGACTCAGGCACGACATCACGCGGGTTGATCAGGTGGACACGCTGCCACTCATCGGAGTAACGACCACCAACTCGGGCCAGGTCCGGACCGGTGCGCTTGGAACCCCACTGGAACGGGTGGTCGTAGATGAACTCACCCGCCACCGAGTAGTGGCCATAACGCTCGGTTTCGGCGCGGAACGGACGGATCATCTGCGAATGGCAGTTGTAGCAGCCCTCGCGCACATAGATGTCACGGCCGACCAGGCGCACCGGATCATAGGGTTTGACGTCGAGCGCATTGCCCTTGTGGTCGATTGCAGTGGTGGTCGAGTGCTGGAAGAACAGCGGCACGATCTCGACCAGACCACCCACGCTGACAGTGAGCAGCGTGAGGACGATCATCAGGAATACGTTGCGTTCGACTTTTTCGTGTTTCGATTGAGCCATGTTGTTGTTCTCCGATCAGGCGTGGGCAGCCGCAGGCGCAAGCACCGGGGCGTCATAGGCCTTCTGGCCGGCGATGGTCTTCACCATGTTGTAGAACATGATGAACATGCCGCCGAGGAAGAGCGCGCCGCCGATGAAACGGATGGTCCAGAACGGGTAGCTGGCCTTGACGCTCTCGACGAAGGAGTAGGTCAGGGTGCCATCCGGGTTGGTCGCACGCCACATGAGGCCCTGCATCACACCGGAAATCCACATCGAGGCGATGTAGAGCACGATGCCGATGGTCGCGATCCAGAAGTGAGCGTTGATCAGCTTGACGCTGTACATCTCGCTCCGGCCATACAGGCGGGGCAGCAGGAAGTACACCGCGCCGATCGAGATCATCGCCACCCAGCCGAGCGCACCGGAGTGCACGTGACCAACCGTCCAGTCGGTGTAGTGCGACAGCGCATTGACCGTCTTGATCGACATCATCGGGCCTTCGAAGGTCGACATGCCGTAGAACGAGAGCGAGGTGATCAGGAACTTGAGGATCGGGTCGGTGCGCAGCTTGTGCCAGGCGCCGGACAGGGTCAGAACCCCGTTGATCATGCCACCCCAGGACGGCGCAAGCAGGATCAGCGAGAAGACCATGCCCACCGACTGGGTCCAGTCAGGCAGCGCGGTGTAGTGCAGGTGGTGCGGGCCAGCCCACATGTAGGTGAAGATGAGCGCCCAGAAGTGCACCACCGACAGACGATAGGAATACACCGGACGATCGGCCTGCTTCGGCACGAAGTAGTACATCATGCCCAGGAAGCCCGCGGTCAGGAAGAAACCCACCGCGTTGTGGCCATACCACCACTGGATCATTGCGTCCTGCACGCCGGCGTAGGCGGAGTAGGACTTCATGCTGAACAGCGACACCGGGATGGCGGCACTATTGACGATGTGCAGCAGCGCCACGGTGAGGATGAAAGCACCAAAGAACCAGTTGGCGACGTAGATGTGCGAAATCTTGCGCTTGACGATGGTACCGAAGAACACCACCGCGTAAGAGACCCACACGACAGCGATCAGGATGTCGATCGGCCACTCCAGCTCGGCGTATTCCTTGGAGGTCGTGTAGCCCAGCGGCAGCGTGATCGCCGCGAGCACGATGACCAGTTGCCAGCCCCAGAAGGTGAAGGCCGCCAGCTTGGGCGCGAACAACGTAGCGTGGCAGGTACGCTGGACCACGTAGTAGGAGGTGGCGAAAAGTGCACAGCCGCCAAACGCGAAAATCACGGCGTTGGTGTGCAGCGGGCGCAACCTGCCGAAGTGCAGGAATTCGTGAACGTTCAGTTCGGGCCACACGAGCTGTGCTGCGGCGATGACACCGACCAGCATGCCCACGATGCCCCACACCACCGTCATGATGGCGAACTGACGCACGACTTTATAGTTATAAGTCGCTTGCGATTGCATGTGAGTCACCTCTTTGTTTTGAAAGCTTTGCGAGCGCGACGCGCGACGACTGCGGCGCACTTCCTGAAGACCGGCCGAGAATACGCGTTGGCGTAAATCCCAATTTGACACAGATCAACATTGTATTGCAGCCGAGGGGGGCGAGGAAGCAAAAATTGGACGAAATCCAGATCCATGTGCCCGATCAGGCAAGCCCCTCGTCACAAGGCTGAAAGCGCAGTCAGACGGGCGTTTGCGGGCAAGCGCCGCACGCAACAGGAGCGCCTTCGCCCCCATATCGGACCGACCGCAGCAACCACGGGCCGCATACCCAAAACGCCGAAATCGAGAATGACAGACGAAAAAAAAGGGTGCGTATCAACGCACCCCCAACCCCAACAGAGAGACATAAAAACACTCGTTGCCCACCGTCTTCCAAGCCCGATCGACAACCACGGCACAATTATCGCCACGCCGCCAAAGCGCGTGTTGACCTAGGTCAACCTGTCCGCATCTGCACCACCCCTGGAGCAAGCGCCGAAGCGACATGTCAGCGCTCACCCTCGTCACGCCCTGCGGTCCGCTTCGCGTCACCCCCCTCCCGCTCCCGGGCGTCCGGAGCCGGCTCGTCACGGTCGTCCATCAGCAGCCGATAGGCTGGCCCCTCCATGTCGTCGTACTGACCACTGCGCAGCGACCACCAGAAGATCACACCGATCACGAACACCAGCAGCACCGATAGCGGGATCAACAGGTACAGGCTCTCCATGCCAGCTCTCCTATGCAAGCCTCAGGCTCGGCCCCGCGGCACGCGCTGCAGGCGCAGCGCATTGAGAACGACGAGCAGCGAACTCGCCGCCATGCCGACCCCTGCCATCCAGGGCGTCACCAGCCCGGCCATTGCGAGCGGGACGGAGGTGAAGTTGTATGTAAACGACCACCAGAGGTTCTGGCGAATGATCTTCAAGGTCTTGCGCGACAGGTCGATACCCCGTCCGAGGCTGGCAAGATTCTCGTTGAGAAGCACGATGTCAGCCTGGTTGCGGGCCAGATCCGTCCCCCCACCCATGGCGACCGACACGTGGGCCTGCGCAAGCACGGGGGCGTCATTCACGCCGTCGCCCACCATCGCGACGACGGCCCGAGCATCTTCCTGCAAGACGGCGATTACCTGCTGCTTGCCCTGCGGGCTCATGCCACCGCGGGCATCCTGCACACCCAGCGCCCCAGCCACGGATTCCACCACTGGCTGGGCATCACCCGACAGCACACTCGTCGGGATCTGCTCGCCGGCGAGACGGCGCATCAGCATCCCCGCCTCCTCACGGACGCTGTCTGCCAGCCTGAACAAGCCCAGCCAGCCCGACCGCGATGCCAGCGCAATCACGGTTCCACCCTCGGACGCAAAACCCTCGAGTGCCGATGGCATTGCAAGCCCCGTCGCGCCGGAAACATACTCGGGACGACCGATAAACACGGTCTGGCCGTCGATGAGCCCGTGCATGCCTTGCCCGGTCTCGGCTTCGACTTCGCTTGCCAGCGGCAACTCGAGCCCGGCGGCAGCCTCACGCAGACCGGTCGCCACCGGATGCTCGGAACCCTGCTCGATCGCCGCAGCCATCGCCAGCACGGCAGCCTCGTCCGCGGCACCGAGAGGCAACACACGCTCCAGGCTCATGCGCCCATGGGTCAGCGTTCCGGTCTTGTCGAACACGAACCGATTGGCATTGGCCAGGGTCTCGATCGCATGCCCGCGCGTCACCAGCACCCCCATTCGAGCGAGGGCATCGGTGGCCACGGTGAGCGCGGTCGGTGTCGCCAGCGACAAGGCGCACGGACATGCCACCACCAGAACGGAAACGAACACCCACAACGCGCGCTCGGAATCGATGAAGTACCAGCCGACACCGGTGATGCCCGCCAGCACGAGCAAGGTGACGATGAAATAGCCGGCCACCTTGTCGGACTGCGTGGCAAGCTTGGGCTTCTCGCTCGCGGCCCGCTCCATCAACTGACGGATGGCCGCCAGGCGCGTCGCGTCACCCACTTGCTCGACCCGCAGCAACAAGGGCGAGGACACATTGATGCTGCCACCCGTGAGCCGCGCGCCAACGCACTTGGCAACGGGCAAGCTCTCGCCGGTGAGCAAGGCCTCGTTGACCTCGCCAACCCCCTCCACCACGACACCGTCGGCGGGCACGACTTCGCCCGGCCGCACGCGCACGATGTCACCCGGCGCGAGCTGCGCCGTCGGCACGCGCTCGCTGGCTGCGGACTGCGGCCAACCGGCCAGCCGCTCGGCAAAGGATGGCAGCACCTTACCGAGCTCCTCCACACCGCGCACCGCCTTCTGCCTTGCCAACATCTCCAGGTAACGCCCACCCAGAAGGAAGAAGACGAACATGGTGACCGAGTCGTAATACACCTCGGGACCATCAGTGAGCGTGGCCCACAGGCTGGCAAGAAATGCACTGCCCACACCCAGCGCGACCGGCACGTCCATGCCCAGGCGGCGCAGACGTATGTCACGCCAGGCGCGCTGGAAGAATGGCGCGGCCGAATAGAGCACGACCGGCAGGGTGAGCAGGAGGCTGGCCCAGCGCAACAGCAGCTCGATGTCCCAGGTCATCTCGCCCTCGCCCGCCACATAGACGGGGAAGGCGTACATCATGACCTGCATCATGCCGAAGCCGGCCACGAAGACCCGCCACAGCATCGACCGCCGCTCCTTGTTGGCGATCTGCTCCGAACGTTCGGCGTCGTAAGGGTAGGCGCGATAACCGATGGCCTGGATTGCGGCAAGGATGTCGGACAGCCTGATGCGCTGCTCGTCCCAGCGCACGCGCGCGCGCCGCGTGGCGTAGTTGATCTCGATGGCTGACACCCCGGGCAGGCGGGCGACATGGTTTTCGTTCAGCCATACACAGGCCGCACATGTGATGCCCTCGAGGATCAGGGCTGCCTCACGCTCGTGCTCACCCACCGGGCGTACGAAACTCTTCTGGAAATCGGGGTGATCGAACAGGCCGAGCTCCTGCAGCTCGACCGGCATCGCCTCGCGTCGCGACTCGGGCATCGCATCGCGGTGGCGGTAGTAATCTACAAGACCGTTATCGACGATCGACTGCGCCACCGCCTCGCAGCCAACGCAACACATGCGCCGCGATCGCCCCTCGATCCTGACGTAATGCTGCGTCTCGGCCGGAATCGGCAGGCCACAGTGATAGCAATCGACATCGGGTGCGGCGGCGTCCGCGGCGGGCAGTTCTGCAGAGGTCATCGGCGGCGATACAAAGCCGCCCCGGCGGGAAGCGCCAGCCGGGGCGGTCGGGGAAGGAGAGGCTTTTTTATCACAATCCCGCTGCTCGGGCCATTGCGCTGCACCATCGAGGCCCGCCTGCGCGCCCTGAGCGCGCCCCCATCGCCGCCTGCCCGAAGCCGACAGCGCTTACTTTGCCGCCATGCGGATGGCCCCATCGAGACGGATGACTTCGCCGTTGAGATAGGCATTCTCGATGATATGGCGGACCAGGCCCGCGAACTCGGCAGGCCGGCCAAGCCGCGACGGGAACGGCACCATCTTGCCGAGCGCGTCCTGGACTTCCTGCGGCATGCCCATCAGCATCGGCGTCTCCATGATGCCGGGTGCAATCGCCATTACACGGATGCCAAACCGAGACAACTCACGCGCCACGGGCAGCGTCAAGCCGACGACACCAGCCTTGGACGAGGCATAGCCGGCTTGTCCGATCTGGCCATCGAAAGCCGCAACCGAGGCGGTATTGATGATCACGCCACGCTCGCCACCCGCATCGGGCTCGGACTTGCTCATCACCTCTGCGGCCAGGCGCAGCATGTTGAAGGTCCCCACCAGATTGATGTTCACCGTGCGTGCAAAGCTGTCGAGCGCGTGAGCACCTTCACGGCCAACCACCTTTTCTGCAGGCGCAACGCCTGCGCAGTTGACCAGGCCCGTGAGCCGGCCAAAACGCGCGCCGGCGGCATCGATCGCGGCGCGAGCACTATCGGCGTCGGTGACGTCGGTGGCCACGAACACTGCCCCAGCGCCCAACTCGGTCGCCAGAGCTTCGCCCGCCTCGCGGTTGACATCGGCCAGCACTACCCTGGCGCCCGCCTCCACCAACATGCGAGCGGTCGCAGCCCCCAGCCCCGACCCACCTCCGGTCACCACGAAAACGCCATTCTCGATCTGCATCGCACTTCTCCTGTTCAGTGGGTTCTTGGAACTCGGCCCGGCCTGCGCAAGACTCGGCTGCCGACATCAGCGCGAACCATAGTTATCGTTAACGTAAACGTCAACATCAGAGCGTGGCGCGGGAAGCCACTCGCCCACCCGCGCGCGCTATGCGTCGGCGAAGTCGAGATCGACCATCAACTCGTTGGCGAGCGCCTCAAGATCCAAGCGCACCGGTCCAAGCTCCAGCGTCGCCGGCACAGCCAGCTCCGCACGCGCGCGAAACAGCGGCTCACCACTCATCGACGCACTTTCGCAGGCCGTCTCGAGCGACTCGATACTGACCCCATGCCGGGCCAGCACCGCCGAGATATCGCGCACGATACCCGGCCGGTCATGGCCGACGAGATCCAGGCCGACCTTGCGGACACTCGCAACTGGGCCGGCAGCACCACGGGCAACCGCGATGCGCAGCCCCTGCCCTTCGAGCGCTTGCAATGCGGTCTCGAGCTTATCCACCTGCCCTGCGTCAACCTCGAGTCGCACCACGCCGGCGAACTGCCCGGCCAGGTGGGCCATTCGACTCTCCAGCCAGTTCGCACCACACTCGCTGGCACACCGCGAAACCGCATTAACCAGACCGGGACGGTCTGGGCCGATAAGGGTCAGAACCAGGGACGTCTTCATTCCATTTCTCCGTCGGCGCATTGCTGCAAAAGCCCGTGGCCCACAAGCACTTGATGGTGATCTGCGCTATATCAATACTCGGGCCAGGGGAACTGCAATAATTATGAACGCAAGCGGCGCACCAGATATAGATGCCGCTGCGCAAGGAGGCGTCGCCGCACAGGCGACGGATGCATAGGAGACCCCCGAATGAAGGTGCCGCAGTTCCATGCCCGCAAGGGTGATGGACTTTACCAACCAATCGCATTCCTGTTCGTGACCGAACGGATGTGCGCAGAGATTCTTGCCGAGCGCGAGCATATCCTCGACACCCTGCCGCCGGACATGCGCAAGCGCCAGCAGGCGCTTTTCGCACGCTACGACCCGAGCGTGAGCGCACAGGCCTTCAACAGCCTGCTTCGCCTGTTCCACGGCCAGACTGCCTGAAAACAAGGGACCACAGACGCATGAAGGCAAAAGGCCAGCCCCATGGGGCTGGCCTTTTGCCTGAATCACTGGTGCCGGTGAGAGGAGTCGAACCCCCGACCTTCGCATTACGAATGCGCTGCTCTACCAACTGAGCTACACCGGCTAAGGGCGCGCATCATACAACAGGCCCCACACAACGGCAACCATGCGCTAGCGATCGCGTCGCACCGAACGGTCCGGCATGGGATGCCCCGCCGGAAGACGCGCGTCAATACAAAAAACTTTTGGCCGCATCTTCTATTTATATCGGGAGTCGACTAAACTTCGCGGCAATTCGGGGCGGAGGAGACAGCCCGAACCAGAACGCGGCGCCGCGGGGCATCTGACTCCGCGGCAGCTCGCGCAACACCACGGGCCCACCCCACGCTGTCGCAGCGCCACCGCCGCACTGCACCTCGCAGCCTGCCCTCCAAGACGCCCCTCATGCTCGGCCTCGACTTCCTTGACATCGTCCTCATCGGCGTTGCCGCGTTTGCAGCCGGCGCAGTCAACTCCGTTGCAGGCGGCGGTACATTCTTCTCCTTTCCTGCACTGCTTGCCGTCGGCGTGCCACCCGTAATGGCCAACGCCAGCAACTCGGTCTCGCTATGGCCGGGCAGCCTGGCCGGCGCCTGGGCCTTCCGTCGCGAACTCAAGCGCTTCTCCAGGAGCCTGCCGGCACTGTCCGTGGTTGCCTTCTTGGGTGGTATCGGCGGCGGGCTGCTGCTGTTGCAGACCTCGAATGCGGCCTTCTCCGCGCTCATCCCCTGGCTGTTGCTGCTGGCGACGGTGCTGTTCGCCTTCAGCAGCCAGATCTCAACGCTGGTGCAGAGATGGAAACCTGCGCCGGCCGGACGAGATGAACGCCACATCGGCCCAGGCGGCTATGTGTTCCAGCTCCTGGTGTCGATCTACGGCGGCTTCTTCGGTGCCGGCATGGGCATCCTCATGATCGCCGCGCTCGCCATCCAGGGCTTCAAGGACGTACACGAGATCAACGCGCTGAAGAACTGGCTGTCGGCAATCATCTACAGCGTCGCGGTCGCAACCTTCGTGCTCGCCAATGCCGTCTCCTGGCCGCACACGGTGATCATGCTGCTCACCGCCACGCTGGGTGGATACTGGGGCGCCACCATGGCACGCCGGTTGCCGGCAATCTGGCTGCGGCGCTTCATCATCGCCGTCGGTGGCCTGCTCACGCTCTACTACTTCGGCAAGTCGGCCTGAGCGCGATGCATTCCCTCCTCGCACCCCTGACCGACAGCGGCCGCAGCATATGGACCTGCTGACCCAGATCATCCTCCAGGCCGGTCGTTCGGCCGTGGAGCTCGCGCTCTTCGTGCTGCTGCCGATCATGGTGGTGATGCTGTCGCTGATGCGCATGCTGGAGGCGCGCGGCGCAATCGACTGGGTGGTCGCACGCCTGGCTCCCCTGCTGCGCCCGGCGGGCTTGACCGGGCTAGGCGTGTTCGCAGCCCTGCAGATCAACTTCGTCAGCTTCGCCGCGCCGGTCGCCACGCTGGCCATGATGGAGGGCCGTGGGGCCTCCGACCGCCACCTTGCAGCCACACTGGCGATGGTGATGGCCATGGCGCAAGCCAATGTCACCTTCCCGATGGCGGCGATGGGGCTCTCCTTCGGACCAGCACTGCTGCTGTCCTGCGTCGGCGGCCTGGCGGCCGCGGCGGCGACCTACCATGTCTTCGGGCGCGGTCTTTCGAGCATAGAAGGCCCCCTAGACGAGACACTGCGCCACCCCGTCGCCGACGACACCAAGGGCGTGCTAGACGTCATCAACCGCGCTGGCGCCGAGGCCTTCAAGATTTCGATCGGCGCCATTCCGATGCTGGTCCTCGCCCTCGTGGCCGTGATGGCGCTGCGCGCCAGCGGTGGCATCGATCTGCTGACCAGCCTGCTCACACCGCTGCTGCGCCTGTTCGATCTCGACCCGGCGCTCATACTGCTCACGCTCACGAAATACATCGCTGGGGGCACGGCGATGATGGGCGTCATGGATGAGATGCTCAAGAGCGGCGGCACCTCCGTCGCGACCCTGAACGCGAGTGCTGGCTTCCTGATCCACCCCTTCGATGTGGCCGGCGTGGCCGTCCTGATCTCGGCAGGACGCCGGGTGGCGGCGGTATGGAAGCCTGCCGCGCTCGGCGCAGTCGTCGGCATTGCAGTGCGTACGATCGGCCACGGGCTACTGTAGTAGGCTTGGGCGTTACACCGACGCCCGCCCCCTCGCAGCCCACTCGACAGTCACCACGATGATCGCCGCCCTGACCCTGCTTCTCGTCTTCCAGCTCGCCGGCGAAGTCATCGCCCGCGGCTTTGCGCTGCCGATTCCCGGACCGGTGATCGGCATGGCGCTGCTCTTTCTCGTGCTCATGCTGCGCGGCGGCCCGGGCGACGACCTGCGCCAGACCGCCGGCACCCTGCTGCAGCACCTGTCGCTGCTGTTCGTGCCCGCGGGCACAGGCATCGTGCTCTACGGCGATCGCATCGCCGCCGAATGGCTGCCCCTGCTGGTCGCACTCTTCCTCAGCACCTTCCTCGCCATCGCGGTGACCGCGCTCGTGCTCAAGGCGCTCACTCGCAACCGCGCACGCACGGCCGCGGAGCGCGAACAATGAGTCCGGACCTCGAGGAAATCTGGGTCTACCTGTCGGCGACACCGCTGCTTGGTCTCACGCTGACCCTGCTCGCCTACCAGGCCGCCTTCTGGATCTACAAACGCGCGGGCTTTCATCCGGTCGCCAACCCTGTGCTGATCAGCGTGGCCATCCTTGCCACCCTGCTGCTCGCCACCGGCACGCCCTACCAAACCTATTTCGATGGTGCCCAGTTCGTGCACTTCCTGCTCGGGCCGGCGACGGTCGCGCTTGCGATTCCGCTCTACGCACAATGGCCGCGGCTCAAGGCCATGGCGGGCCCACTCCTGATCGCGCTGGTCGCGGGCTCGCTCACCGCAGCACTGTCGGCTTGGGGCATCGGCGCCCTGCTCGGCGCCAGCCGCGAGTCACTGATGTCGCTCGCGCCCAAGAGCGTCACCACGCCGATCGCGATGGGCGTGGCCGAGCGTATTGGCGGCCTGCCCTCGCTCACGGCGGTGCTGGTCATCAGCGCCGGCATCATCGGCGCAGTGTTCGGGCGCGCCATCCTGCGCCGACTGCATGTCGGCGACCATGCCGTGCATGGCTTCGCGATCGGCATTGCCTCGCATGGCATCGGCACCGCGCGCGCCTTCCAGGTCAGTGAGCAGGCGGGCGCCTTCGCCGCACTCGCGATGGGACTGAACGGTCTCATCACCGCGCTGTCCCTGCCATGGATCATGCCCTGGGTGGAGCGCCTGTTCGCAGGTTGACGGCCCCCTCGGCAAAGCTTCGCCGCCACCTCCATGAACCGACCCGACGACAAGGCCGACAGAGTGCTGCACGCCATCTACCGCTGGATCGACCGTAACCTGCTCGAACTCGGCCGCGAAATGCGGCTGTCCTACCTGCCGCCGCTGATGGTGTATTGTGCGGCCGGCATCTCGGGACTCACCGGCATCGTCGGCACCTTCTTCGTCAAGGACTACCTCGGCCTGTCGGCCGCCTTCCTTGCCGCGCTGGGGTTCTGGGCCGGCATTCCGTGGGCGCTCAAGATGCCGATCGGCCATCTGGTCGACCTGCTGTGGCGCTACAAGGCCGGCCTCGTCTATCTCGGCGCCAGCCTGATCGCCGCCAGCCTTTTCATCATGATCGGACTGATCGGCAACCCCGACACGATGCGCGCGATCATGCCCGCCGAAGCCTGGTTCGTGCTGTCGGTGCTGCTCGCTCCTGTCGGTTACGTGATGCAGGACGCCGTTGCCGACGCGATGACGGTGGAGGCCGTTCCCCAGGTGGACGCCCACGGCCAGCCGCTCGACGAGGCGACCGTACGCCTGATGCACACCACCATGCAAACCCTGGGCCGGGTGGCCATCATCGGCGGCAGCGTGATGGTGTCGCTCGCCAACGTGGTGCTGTTCAAGGGCGCAGACGCACTGCCCGAGGCCGAGAAGGTCGCGATCTACCTGCACATCTACGAACTGGCGCTACTTATTCCGCTGCTGTCGGTCAGCGGCGTGCTGCTCGCCGGCTGGCTCAAGCGCCGCGAGGCGCGCCGCCTGGCTGCGCTCGGCCGTGACCGCGCCGAGATCGACCGCCTGCTGCACGAGCCCCAGGAACGCACAACCCCCAACTGGTGGATCCTGGGCGGCAGCGCGGTGTTCGTCGCGCTCACGCTCAGCGTCGGCCTGTCGGGCATGCCTTACGGCCAGGAGATCATCTTCGCAGGCTCGTTCACCGTCATCGCAGTGATGATGGGCCGGCTGCTGCGCGAACTCACGCCCACTGCGCGCAACACCCTGCTCGGCACCGCCATCATCATCTTCGTGTTCCGCGCCATCCCCACTCCCGGCGCGGGGTCGACGTGGTGGATGATCGACGAACTCGGCTTCGACCAGTCCTTCCTCGCCAAACTGGCGCTGATCGCCAGCAGCCTGACCCTGCTCGGCCTGTTCCTGTTCCGGCGTTTCATGGCCGAACGCTCGATCGTCTACATCGTCGTCTTCCTGACGCTCGCCACCACAGTGCTGTCACTGCCGATCATCGGCATGTACCACGGCCTGCACGAATGGACCGCGGCACGCACGGGCGGTATCGTCGATGCGCGCTTCATCGCCGTCATCGACACGGCGCTCGAATCGCCGCTCGGCCAGATCTCGATGGTGCCGATGCTGGCGTGGATCGCCAACTCCGCTCCGGCGCACCTGAAGGCCACCTTCTTCGCGGTGATGAGCTCCTTCGCCAACCTTGCGCTGTCGGCCTCGCAACTTGGCACCAAATACCTCAATCAGCTCTACACGGTAACCCGCGAGGTGCGCGACGCCTCAACTGGTGCAATCACGATACCCGCCGACTACAGCGAACTCGGCATGCTGCTGGTCACGGTCACGGCGCTCGGTCTGCTGCTGCCGCTGGTCGCGATCGGCCTCACGCGGAGCGCCGGCCTGCGCAGCGCGTGAGGCCGCAGCGGCAGGCCGGGCGCCTGCATGCATGTTGACCTTGCGCATTGCCTTCCAGCGCCCGCGGGCGGACACTTGAGGCCATTCAACCCCAAGGGAGGCGAAACATGACACCCAGCTCGGTACACGACATTCGCAACCTCGCCCTGCTCGGCCACGCGGGCAGCGGCAAGACCACGCTGGTCGAGGCGCTGCTTCTGGCCTCGGGCGCGATCGGCGCCGCTGGCAGCGTCGAGCGCGGCGACACGGTGTCCGATTTCGACCCCCAGGAAAAAGCCATGGGCCACTCGCTGCACGCCGCACTGGTGCATCTGGAGTGGGCCGGCCACTGGATCAACCTGCTCGACACCCCGGGCCTGCCCGATCTCGCCGGCCGCGCTCTGCTGACCCTGCCAGCGGTGGACACCGCTGCAGTGGTTATCAATGCCGCCGCCGGCGTCGAAAGCGGCACCCGCCGCATGATGGCAGCCGGCCGTGACAAGTGCCGCATGATCATCGTAAACCGGATCGATGCACCTGGCATCGACTTCGGCGCCCTCATGGACGACATCGTCGCAAGTTTCGGCCGCGAATGCCTGCCGCTCAACCTTCCCGCATCGGACGGCAGCCAGGTGATCGACTGCTTCTTCGCGCCCGACGAATCCGCCGCGACCGCGTTCTCCGGCGTGAGAGCCGCACACGATGCCATCGTCGACCAGGTCGTCGAACTCGATGAAGCGCTGATGGCGCAGTATCTCGAACAAGGCGAGTCGCTCGCGCCCGAGCAGCTGCATGCCCCCTTCGAGCAGGCCCTGCGCGAAGGCCACCTCATCCCCGTCTGCTTCGTCTCCGCGCGCAGCGGCGCGGGCGTGCGCGAACTGCTCGACATCCTTGGCAAGCTCGCGCCCGACCCCACCGAAGCCAACCCGCCCCAGTTCCTCAAGGGCGAAGGCAGCGCCGCCGAAGCGGTCGATGTCATGCTCGACGCCGAGCGCCACGCCGTCGCGCACGTATTCCAGATCGCCAACGACCCCTACCGCGGCAAGCTCGGCCTGTTCCGCATCCACCAGGGGCAGGTGACGCCCAACTCGCAACTCTTCATCGGCGACGGCCGCAAGCCCTTCAAGGTTGCCCACCTGCTGCGCATGCATGGGCGCAACGCGATCGAAACCACACTCGCCGTGCCCGGCGACCTGTGCGCCGTTGCCCGCGTGGATGAACTGCAGCGCGACGCCGTGTTGCATGACTCGCACGACGAGGACTACTACCACCTCGCCCCCGCCACCTACCCGCAGCCGGTGTTCGGCCTCGCACTGATGACGCGCAAGCCCGCCGACGAACAGAAGCTCTCCGAGGCGCTCACTCGCCTGCTCGAGGAGGACCCCTGCCTCGAGGTGAGCTTCGACCCGCGCAACCGGCGCACCGTGGTGCGGGGCCTCGGCGAGCAGCACCTCAAGATCGTGCTCGACGAGTTGTCGGCGCGCTGGAACCTGCAGCTCGACACGGCCACGCCGAGCATCCCCTATCGCGAGACCATCGCCATCACGGCCGAGGCACGCTACCGACACAAGAAACAAAGCGGCGGCGCAGGCCAGTTCGGCGAGGTGGCGCTCCGCGTCGAACCGCTTGCGCGCGGCAGCGGCATCGAACTCGCCGACGAGGTCAAAGGCGGCACCATCCCGACCAACTTCATGCCCGCGGTCGAGAAAGGCGTCCGCCAGGCGCTGGAGGAAGGCGCCCTGGCCGGGTTTCCGATCCAGGATATCCGCGTCGTTATCACCGATGGCAAGCATCACACGGTCGATTCGAACGAAGTCTCCTTCGTCACCGCCGGCCGCCACGCGCTCATCGAAGCCGTGCTTGCCGCGCGCCCGCTGGTGCTCGAACCCCTGCTCGACATCCAGGTGAAGGTGGCCGATGCCCTGTTCGGCGAAGTCAGTGCCGAACTCGCCAGCCGCCGCGGCCGCCTGACCGCCACCGACAGCCCCGCCGCAGGCTGGACGCTGATCTCAGCGCGCGTTCCGATGGCAGGCCTGGACGGCTTCGAGGGCAGGCTCAAGGCAATCTGCGCAGGAGAAAGCGAATTCGTCCTCGAAGCCGGCGGCCACGAGCCTGCGCCGCAGGACGTACAATCCGAACTGGCCCGCCAGCACACCGGCGGCGGCAACGGCAACGGCGCGCACTAAGCGCGCCCAGGCCCGGCGTGCAGGCGCCGGGCCGCAACACTGACATGAAGCTGAGCGAACGCCAACGCGCCTACTGGCGCAGCAACCTGTTGCTGACGTTTTGCCTGCTGTTGATCTGGTTCGGCGTGACCTTTGTCGCGGGTTACTACGCCAACGAGCTCAACAGCTTACAGTTCATGGGCTTTCCGCTGGGCTTCTACATCTTCGCCCAGGGCTCGATGATCACCTATCTGGTGATCATCGCCATCTACGTCACGGTGATGAACCGTCTCGACCGCCGCTACCGAGTGAAATAACGCCCGGCGTAGCACTGGCGGCAACCACTGCCCGCAGCCCTGCTCCTTACTTGCCGGAACCCGAGGCAGACTCGTCCGCTGCCTTCTTCTTGCGCCCCCAGGCGATCGGGTGCGCGTGGCGGCTGAGCATGAAGTCGAGCAGGAACTTGCTCCAGATGGTCACGCCGGCGGTCGAACTCCAGGTCTCATACTCGAGCTGAAGCACCAGCACGCCGTAGATCACCATCAGGATGATGATGCCGCACACGAAGTTGATCACCGCGGAGAAGGGCGCAAACTTCGCCGGGTTCGCCGGCGGCATGCCGCGCTTGAGCGCGACCTCGGAGAAATCGCGCTTGAAGACGATGCGCCAGGCCCGCCGCAGCCAGAAAAACGCGATCGGGAACAGGGCCACGAAGAGAATCCAGGTCAATACGGTGCTTACATCCAGAACCATTCACTGCTCCAGTCACGGCTGACGGAAAAAAGACCGCAGCCCGCAAGGTGCCATAAAAGAAAGAACCCCGCCATGGAATCCGCTGGCGGGGTTCTCGGGAGGCCCTCTGGGAGGGAGCCTCAGTACCAGACTCGAAGCTTAGTGCGCGCCGTCGACCGCCTTGGCGCCACGCGGGATACGCACTTCTTCAACCAGATGCTGGATGTGCTCCGGCGGCTCCTTGGTCACCTTATCCACCGCGAAGGCGACGATGAAGTTCACCACCGCACCGATCGCGCCGAAGGCTTCCGGCGTGATGCCGAAGAAGCTGTTCGGGCCACCGATCAGATCGACGAACTCGGTGCCCTTGATGAAGAAGATGCCCTTGTGAGCAAACACGTAGAACAGGGTGACGGCCAAGCCTGCCAGCATGCCGGCGATGGCGCCTTCCTTGTTCATCTTCTTGGAGAAGATGCCCATCATGATCACCGGGAACAGCGTGGACGCCGCGATACCGAAGGCCAGGGCCACGGTACCGGCCGCGAAGCCCGGCGGGTTCAGACCGAGCCAGCCGGCGAGCACGATCGCACCTGCCATCGCGATTTTGCCGACCATCAGCTCGTTCTTGTCCGACATATTGGGCGCGAACACGTTCTTCACCAGGTCATGCGACACCGCGGACGAGATCGCCAGCAGCAGACCGGCAGCGGTCGACAGCGCCGCAGCCACGCCACCCGCCGCGACCAGCGCGATCACCCAGTTGGGCAGCAGCGCGATCTCGGGGTTGGCCATCACCATGATGTCGGCGTTGACCGTCAGCTCGCTGCCCTTCCAGCCAGCCTGCTCGGCCTTGGCCAGAACGTCGGCGCTCTTGGTCTTGTCGTTGTAGTACTGGATGCGACCGTCGCCGTTCTTGTCTTCCCACTTCAGCAGGCCGGTCTTTTCCCAGCGCGACATCCAGTCCGGACGCTCGTCGTACTTGAGGCTGGACTCTTCCGCGTACAGATCGCCGTTGGTGGTGATCGCGGAGTTGACCGTGGCGTGCAGGTTGTACTTGGCCATCGCGGCAACAGCGGGCGCGGTGGTGTACAGGATGGCGATGAAGACCAGCGCCCAACCCGCGGAGTAGCGCGCGTCAGCCACCTTCGGCACCGTGAAGAAGCGGATGATGACGTGCGGCAGGCCCGCAGTACCGATCATCAGCGACACGGTGTAGACGAACATGTTGAGCTTGCTGCCCGGCACCGAGGTGGTGTACTCGGCGAAGCCAAGGTCGGTGACGACCTGGTTCAGGCGATCCAGCAGGGACACGTCGGTACCCACCAGGTTGGCGCCCAGGCCGAGCTGCGGCAGGAAGTTGCCGGTGAGGTTCAGCGAGATGAACACGGCCGGGATGGTGTAGGCCGAGATCAGCACGATGTACTGCGCCACCTGGGTGTAGGTGATGCCCTTCATGCCGCCGAACACCGCGTAGGCAAACACGATGCCCATGCCGAGGTAGATGCCGGTCTCGTTGCTGACGCCGAGGAAGCGCGAGAAGGCCACGCCCACGCCGGTCATCTGGCCGATCACGTAGGTGATCGAGGCAATCAGAAGGCAGATCACCGCCACCGTGCTGGCCGACTTCGAGTAGAAGCGGTCGCCGATGAACTGCGGCACGGTGAACTTGCCGAACTTGCGCAGGTAGGGCGCCAGCCACATGGCGAGGATCACGTAGCCGCCGGTCCAGCCCATCAGGAACAGGCCGCCGCCGTAACCCATGTTGGCGATCAGGCCGGCCATGGAGATGAAGGACGCCGCCGACATCCAGTCAGCTGCAGTTGCCATGCCGTTGGTAACCGGGTGCACACCGCCGCCAGCGACGTAGAAGTCGCTGGTGCTGCCGGCGCGCGCCCAGATGGCGATACCGATGTAGAGGGCGAAGGACGCGCCCACCACCAGGTAAGTCAGAGTCTGAAGTTCCATGTCTCCCCCTGTTTATTCTTCGTGGACGTCGAACTTGCGGTCGATCTCACCCATCTTCTTCGCGTAGAAGAAGATCAGCGCGATGAACACGTAGATCGAGCCTTGCTGCGCGAACCAGAAGCCCAGCGGGTAGCCGCCGAGGTGGATCGTGTTGAGCACATCGGCGAAAAGGATGCCGGCGCCATACGAGACCAGGAACCATACGATCATGATCTTGGTCAGGAGGCTCAGCGTGGCTTTCCAGTAGCCTGCTGCATTGTTTTCCATAACGTCTCCTCGTCTGAAGTGAAACTCCCGCGCCGTCCTTCTCCGGCCGCAATACGGCCTGATCCACACGACTGCGGGCGCATTATAGAAACATCAGTCTTACTTATCCCTTACAGCGCCTTACGACAGGCTCCGGCCGCTCAAGCGATCTGCACCGTGTCGGAGCGCCCCTCTCCCCTGTTGTCGACCCAGCTCACGCTCAGCTCATCGCCCTTGGCGCCGCCCTCGAACCTGAACGCCAGACTGGGATTGGCCGACACCGAAGTGCTGAACTCGGCGGCCAGCACCACCCTGTCCTTGTGCCTGACGGTGACCGAGGTAATGAAGTGCGCGGGAATCAGCTCGCCGGACGCCGACCTGCGCTGACCGGTTTCCATGTCGTGCGACATCCGCATGCGAACTTCGGTAATGCCGTCCTTGGCGATGGCACGGATACGCGTCGGATTTGTCATAGCCTTGCTCTCCTTTTCCAATGCACACTCAGCCGCCGCAGCCGCCGAGGGTCACCCTGACTTCCCGCTTGGCGACGAAGTACTTGCCGTCAGCCCGCACCATGGCCAGCACATTGGATGTCTGCCCCATCTTGATGCTTGTCTGCACGTCGGCCATCGTGCCCGACGCAATCACGAAGGAGGCGGCGACCATGTTCAGGTTCTTCTCGACCATGATCACGATCTGATCGGTGCCGGGCAATGTACTGAGCACACCGACCGGCACCGCCGCACCATCCTCGGCAATGTCAGGGGCGGAAATCAGGATGCCGCCACTCTCGGCCGGCGTGGTGGCGCCAAGCGCGGCGACGACCGCATCCAGGCTCTTTGCGCTGAAGGCCGCCTCATTTCGGGCCGCGTGCGCAAGCTCCGGCCTGATGAAGCCGATGGCCGCAAGCAAGCCGAAAACACCCAAGCCCCCTGCAGCTTTCAGGGCATCCCTGCGTTGATGATTCATCCTTTCACTCCTTGTCGACCAAGCCTTTCATTGTACCCAGGCCCTTCGGCATTGGCTGCGCCACCCCTGAGCCGAGGATTTCCTCCTCGGCCGATTGGATATACTCTGGCCTGTTACGGCCCAGGCCCCAGGACCCGAAAGCGGCTCGCGCCCCATCAGAAGACTTGAACGGCAACCCAACGGAGGAACAACGCAGTGCAACTCAGGATCGCAATCGCCGCACTCGGCCTGGCCGGCCTCGTCGGCACGGCACAGGCGCAGGACGCCGACCCCCATCTCGCCCGCAACCTTGCCGCGACGTGTGCGAACTGCCACGGCACGAACGGCAACGCACAGAAGGGCATGGCGTCACTCGCTGGCGAATCGGCCGAGAAAATCATGAAAAAGCTCGCTGACTTCCGCTCGGGCGACGCGCCGGCAACGATCATGCACCAGATCGTCAAGGGCTACACCGAGGAACAGCTGGCGCTGATCAGCGAATGGTTCGCCGCGCAGAAATAAGGCTCACAGGGGAACAACGATGATCAACAGACGCGACTTCATCAAGGCCATCGGCATCGCTGCGGGTGGCACCACGCTGACCGGTCTCTCCGGGCTGGCCAATGCGGCAGGCTCGACTGCAAAAGGGCACATCGTCGTCGTTGGCGGCGGCTTCGGCGGCGCCACCGTCGCCAAGTACCTGCGCATGTGGAGCCAGGGCAGCGTAGATGTGACACTGATCGAGCGCAACACGCGCTTCGTCTCCTGCCCGATCTCCAACCTGGTGATCGGCGGCCTGCAGCAGATGGACGACATCACGGTCAGCTACGACAACCTGCGTGAAAACTGGGGCGTCAAGGTGATCACGGACGAGGTGACCGCACTCGACCCCGACAAGCGCATGGTTACCACTGCCAGGCATGGCACGCTGGGCTATGACCGCGTCGTGCTGTCGCCGGGCATCGACTTCATCCCAGGCGCAGTCGCAGGCCTCGACGGCAACGAGGAACTCGTGCCGCACGCCTGGAAGGCCGGCCCGCAGACCGCACTGCTGCGCAAGCAACTCGAGGACATGCCCGATGGCGGCGTGTTCGCGCTCACCATTCCGCGCGCACCCTATCGCTGCCCACCGGGGCCTTACGAGCGCGCCTGCCTGGTCGCCAACTACCTGCGCGACACCAAGCCGAAGTCCAAGGTGCTCGTGCTCGACGCCAACGACGAGATCCAGTCCAAGAAGGGCCTGTTTACCAAGGCGTTCGAGAGCTACGGCGCGCTTCTCGAATACGTGCCCGGCAGCAAGCTCGAGGGCGTGGATGCGGCCAGCCGCAAGGCACGACTGGAGTTCGACGAGATCAAGGCCGACGTGCTCAATGTCATCCCGCCGATGCGTGCAGGCAATATCGCCGCTCAGGCCGGCCTGCCGCTGATCAACGAGCGCTGGGTCGACGTCGAATGGCTGTCGATGGAAGCCAAGGGCGTGCCGGGCGTACATGTGATCGGCGACGCGATCTTCCCCGCGCCCACGATGCCGAAGTCCGGTCACATGGCCAACCAGCATGGCAAGCTGGTCGCTGCAGCCATTCTGAACCTGCTCGATGGCAAGGCTCCGAACGCAGCACCCGTACTGATGAACACCTGCTACAGCTTCGTCGATGACAAGAACGTCATCCATGTTGCTTCGGTTCACCAGTACAACGCCGAAAAGCAGCAGCCGTTGCCAGTGGAAGGCGCAGGCGGCGTTTCGGCTGCAGCCAATGAGCTCGAAGGCAAGTTTGCGATGGGCTGGGCGCGCAACATCTGGGCCGACATGCTCGCCTGACGAGTCCCCGCCGCTGCAGGCGCCTCCGCGGCGCCGCGCTGTCATGACGAAGGGGGCGCACGGATCCTGGATCCGTGCGCCCCCTTCGTTTCCGCCCCGAGGCCGTCGCCTTTATCAGTCCAGCGTACTGATGTAGAGCGACACCGCCTTGACCTCTAGTTCGGTGAGCTTCGAGGCGATCGAGTGCATGATCTCGTTGTCGTTGGTGCGCTGACGCTTGTTGAACGAATTGAGCTGGGCCTCGGTGTAGCGTGGCACCTGCCCTGCGAGGCGCGGCAACTGTTCGGTACCCAAGCCACGATCGCCGTGGCAGCCGGCACAGGCCGCCACCCCGGAGAACTCATTGCCGCGATGGAAGATGAAGCGCCCTACCGATGCGAGATCCTTGTCTCGTGCCTCGCGCGGCTTGGTCGGCTTGGTCTCGAAGAACACACCGAGCGCGAGCATTTCGTCCTCGGCAAGATCCTGAACCATGCCACCCATGGTGTCGCTGGCACGCCGGCCGGACTTGAAGTCCGCCAGTTGCTTGGCGATATATTGGTGATGCTGACCCGCCAGGCGCGGATAGAGCGGCGAAGAACTATCGCCTTCAGGCCCGTGGCACAACATGCAACGCCCCGCGTTGATCGCGGCGGCGCGCTCGAGATCGACCTGTGGCAGTTCCCCAGCCGCCGTGGCGAGCGAGGCGAACATGAACATTGACGCCGCGACCGTGATGCTTCTGCCTGCCCTCATTCCTGCACTCTCCTGTTCGCGACAGGACGGCCATCGGCAGCCTGTCAATGGTTCAAGGTTAGCAGAAGCGTCAAACGTGCAGAACGCCTCAGACCGGCTTAAGAGACCGATAGCCGCTCCGGGCGCGGACGGTCAGTCCCAACCCAGCTCGAGAAACCACGGACTCCCGCCCTGAGCCAGTGCCGAGCGCACATAAGGCACCATCTGCGTCGGCAGGCAACGCGGATCATGCCAGTCCAGCGCATCGCACTTGTCCGGTTCGCGGATCTCGGGTCGGCCAGCGAAGGCGTCGGCCCGGACGAAGAAATCGATCCGGTTGGTATCCGAACGTCGGTGGACAGTACCGACGTGACGCAGATCGCCCAACTCGACCCTAAGCCCTGTTTCTTCAAGCAACTCTCGCCTCGCCGCCTCGCCGATGGACTCACCCGGCTCGACATGCCCTCCCGGCAGACTGAACAAGCCGTCGAAAAAGCCGGTGCCCGCGCGCCGCATGAGCAGGATCCCTCCTGCATCCTCGCAGATCACATGAACACCCACGGGAATGCCAGCATGCCTCATCAGTGCTTCCCGGTACTGCCGAATCCGTCGGCGCCGCGTTCGCTCTGGGCGAACTGCTCGACCAGGTTGAAGCCAACCTGCAGCACCGGCACCACGACCAGCTGAGCGATGCGCTCCATGGGCTGAATAGTGAAACTCGCCCGCCCCCTGTTCCACACCGACACGAAGATCTGCCCCTGGTAGTCGGAATCGATCAGCCCGACCAGGTTGCCAAGCACGATGCCATGCTTATGCCCCAGTCCGGAGCGCGGCAGCACCATTGCAGCCAGCCCAGGGTCGGCGAGATGGATCGCCAGGCCGCTCGGCACAAGCGTCGTTTCTCCCGGATGGAGGGTGATCGGTGCCGGCAGGCAGGCACGCAGATCGAGGCCTGCAGCACCCTCGGTCGCATAAGCTGGCGGATGGGTCCTGAGGCGCTCGTCGAGCAGCTTCACGTCGATTCGATGCATATCCATTCTCCCTGCCCACCGCCAGCCCACGGCCGGGTGAGCGTCAATTCACCACAAGATCCGTCCGCCCAGCCCCCGCGCCGGTCACGCCTGCGGTCTGCAGCCATCGAGCAGGCGCGCAAGATGCGAAACAATCCCATGCGCAAGCTCTGCCTTCGGCGCACGTGGCAGCGGATGGCGGCCGGCGTCGTCATACAGGACCACGGTATTCTCATCACCGCCCATGCCGTCACTCACCAGGTTGCCGACCAGCATCGGCAAACCCTTCCTGCGCCGCTTGCCCTCCGCATACGCATCGAGATCCCGGCTTTCGGCCGCGAAGCCTACACAGAAAGGGGCGTCCTGCCTGGCAGCCACCTCGGCAAGAATGTCGGGGTTCGGCGTCAGCGCAATCTCGAGCGTCTCGCCGCTCTTCTTGATCTTGTGCTCGGCAACCTCCAGCGGGCGGTAATCGGCCACGGCCGCAACGCCAATGAACACGTCGGCTCCAGGCAGGGCGGCGAACACCTGCTCGCGCATGCCCAGGGCACTCCCTGCGGTGACCCGGCGAACCCCCGCGGGCACCGGCAGGCTGACAGGCCCGCTCACCAGCACAACCTCCGCACCTGCCTGGGCACAGGCGCGCGCAAGCGCGTAGCCCATCTTGCCCGAGCTGATGTTGGTGATGCCACGCACCGGATCGATCGCCTCGAAAGTCGGGCCTGCAGTCAGCACCACCTTGCGCCCGGCAAGCACACGGGGCACGAAAAAGCCCTCTAGACGCTCCACGATCTCCTCGGGCTCCAGCATGCGCCCCATGCCGACCTCGCCACAGGCCTGATCGCCGGCGGCAGGGCCGAACACTTCGACGCCATCCTCGCGCACCTGAGCAAGGTTGCGACGAGTAGGAGGAGACTCCCACATCTGGCGGTTCATCGCTGGGGCAACGATGAGCGGCACATCGCGTGCAAGGCACAAGGTGCTGAGCAGATCGTCTGCCCTGCCCTGCGCGAGCCGGGCAATGAAGTCAGCCGTAGCTGGCGCAACCAGGATCGCATCGGCATCACGGCCAAGGTCGATGTGCGCCATGTTGTTGGGCATGCGCGCATCCCACAAGTCCGTCCACACCGTATTGCCCGACAGCGCCTGAAAGGTGACGGCAGTCACGAAGCGGGCCCCGCCCTCGCTCAGCACCACGTGGACGTCCGCCCCGGCCTTGCCGAGCAGGCGCACCAATTCGGCCGCCTTGTACGCCGCCACCCCCCCGGTGACACCGACGACGATCCTTCGACCCTTCAACATGATCATGCCATTCGCCTATAATAAAACCCGATACACATATACTGCAGCACCCAACCTGAGGAAAGGCCCACGATGGCGATCACCGACTGGCCAGCCGACGAGCGCCCACGCGAAAAACTCATCGCCCGCGGCGCAGCGGCACTGTCCGACGCCGAGCTGCTCGCCATCTTCCTGCGCGTCGGCATTCCAGGCCAAAGCGCTGTCGATCTCGCACGCGGACTGCTGAACCACTTCGGCAGCCTCACCCGGCTATGCTCGGCAAGCGCAACGGAATTCTCGGCCCTGCCCGGCATGGGGCTGGCGAAGTATGCCCAACTGCAGGCAGTGATGGAACTCTCGAGCCGGGCCCTTGCCGAGACCATGAGCGAGCGCGCCCTGTTCGACTCGCCACAGGCCGTACGCGACTGGCTGCGACTGAGACTGGGGCATCTGCCGCACGAGACCTTCTGCGTCATGCTGCTCGACGCCCGCCACCGCCTGATCGTCGCGGTCGATCTGTTTCGCGGCACACTCACCCAGACCTCGGTCTATCCCCGCGAGGTCGTCAAGCTGGCCCTCGCCCATAACGCCGCCGCGGTCGTTCTTGCACACAACCACCCATCTGGCGCCGCCGAACCGAGCACGGCAGACGAATTGCTCACCCGCAGCCTGAAAGACGCCCTCGACCTGGTCGACGTCCGCGTACTCGATCATTTCGTCGTACCTGCCCACGGCCAGGCCGTCTCCTTCGTTGAACGCGGCCTGCTGTAGGTATTCGCCCCCGCGCAACGGTAAGCACGCATCGAACCGGCGTTTTTTGTCTCACAGGGCTTGCCATTGGATGGCTGCGTGCATTATCCTCGCACGTTTTCCGCAATCAGAATTCCCTGGAGCATCGTATGGCTCGCGTCTGCCAAGTGACCGGTAAAGCACCGATGGTGGGAAATAACGTTTCCCACGCAAACAACAAGACCAAGCGTCGTTTTCTGCCCAACCTGCAGAGCCGCCGCTTCTGGAGCGAAGGCGAGAACCGCTGGATCCGCCTGCGCGTTTCCAACGCCGGTCTGCGCACGATCGACAAGAAAGGCATCGACGTCGTCGTTGCCGAGCTTCGCGCCCGCGGCGAGAAGCTGTAAGCAACCGAACTGAACGGAGAACGCCATGGCCAAGGGCATCCGCGAGAAGATCAAGCTGGAATCGACCGCCGGTACGGGTCACTTCTACACGACTTCCAAGAACAAGCGCACCACCCCGAACAAGCTCGAGTTCAACAAGTACGACCCGGTCGCGCGCAAGCACGTCCCGTACAAGGAAGTGAAGCTGAAGTAAGACCAAGCCTCGCGGGCAAGCCAGCGAGGCGCTATCCGCCGCCGGACATACCGTCCGCGGCAGGATCGAAAAGTCACGGCAGATCGACTCCAGCTGCAACGAAAACGGCCATTGCATCAGCAATGGCCGTTTTCGTTACTACACTTTCGCTGTCACTCCCCACCTCGATCGAGGATCTCTCCTCGCCATTGGCGGACCTCCGCTCATGAGGAACTCAAGCGCGCTGGATGTTGGACGCCTGCTTGCCCTTCGGACCCTGCGTGACCTCGAAGGAGACCTTCTCGCCTTCCTTCAGGCTCTTGAAGCCACTCATGTTGATGGCGGAAAAATGTGCGAACAGGTCCTCGCTCCCGTCATCGGGTGTAATGAACCCAAAGCCCTTGGAATCGTTGAACCACTTCACGGTACCAGTTGCCATATTGCTTGAATCCCTCAAAGTTGCTTGATTAGACCGCGACGCCGAAGCACCCTCGGTCTGTTGCGACGCCGACAAAGACCTGCACAAGCCCCTGATGCCGCTCGGGAACAAGCTTCAGCCCAGTGCGCAAGCAAACTTTTACGCATTCGAACTGGGAGCGTCAACGGCCTTGCAGGCCCATTCGATTGCGCAACGCAGCAACCTCACCCCCATTCAAAACCGGACAACAGCAGAGATTCAAGGCGCTGCATGCACTTGCACCGGTGTCGCGGCGCACTATCGAGTACTCGCGCGTGACTCCGAAACCACACACTTGGTTCCCCGGGAAGCGCAGGATTCCGCCCTGGATACGGCTGTTGCACTCTGCCCCGACTTCATTAGAATGAGTTTCATGGGTACCCAGAAACGTGACGATTTAGTCCTGGAGGCGCAGCGGACGCGCACCCGTCCGCCGCCGTTATACAAGGTGCTTCTGCTCAACGACGACTACACACCAATGGATTTCGTAGTGCTCGTACTGCAGAAATATTTCGGCATGGATCGCGAACGTGCCACGCGAGTCATGCTCCAAGTCCACAGAGAGGGCATGGGGGTATGTGGCGTCTTCCCAAGAGACGTCGCGACGACCAAGGTTGAGCAGGTCGCCTCGTTTGCTCGTCAGCATCAACATCCGCTGGCATGCGTGATGGAGGAAAACTGAATGATCGCGCAAGAGCTTGAAGTGAGCCTGCACATGGCCTTCGTCGAGGCCAGACAGAAGCGGCACGAGTTCATCACGGTCGAGCACCTGTTGCTCGCACTGCTGGACAATCCCTCGGCCGCGCAGGTGTTGCGTGCATGCGCCGCCAACCTGGACGAACTGCGGCGCGAACTGACCGAGTTCATCAACGAGCACACACCACGTATCGAGGGCAGCGACGAGATCGACACCCAGCCCACCCTGGGCTTCCAGCGTGTGATCCAGCGCGCCATCCTGCACGTCCAGTCCTCCGGCAAGAAGGAAGTGACAGGCGCCAACGTACTGGTGGCAATCTTCGGGGAAAAGGACTCCCACGCCGTCTATTTCCTGCAGAAGCAGAACGTTTCGCGCCTGGATGTCGTCAACTTCATCTCGCATGGCATCGCCAAGGCGCCCCCCCAGGGTGCAGCACCTCAGAGCCGCAGCGAGGGCGAGTCGCCCGAGCAGGACCAGGAGGACAAGCAATCAGGCGGCGCCCTCGACAGCTACACTCAGAACCTCAACCAGCAGGCCCTGGTCGGCAAGATTGACCCGCTGATCGGCCGCGAGAAGGAAGTGGAGCGTGTCATCCAGACGCTGTGCCGCCGACGCAAGAACAACCCGCTGCTGGTCGGCGAGGCTGGCGTGGGCAAGACCGCGATCGCCGAGGGGCTCGCGCGTCGCATTGTGGAGGGGCGCGTGCCGGAGATCCTCGAGAACGCCCAGGTGTTCGCACTCGACATGGGTGCCTTGCTCGCAGGCACCAAGTATCGCGGCGACTTCGAGCAGCGCCTGAAGGCGGTGCTCAAGCAACTCGTCGAGAACCCGAATGCAATCCTGTTCATCGACGAGATCCATACCCTGATCGGCGCCGGCGCAGCTTCGGGCGGCACGCTGGACGCGTCCAACCTGCTCAAGCCCGCACTGTCATCGGGGCAGCTGAAGTGCATAGGAGCGACGACCTACAACGAGTTCCGCCAGATCTTCGAGAAGGATCACGCGCTGTCGCGGCGCTTCCAGAAGATCGACGTGGTCGAGCCCTCGGTCGCGGAGACGGTCGAGATCCTGAAGGGACTCAAGAGCCGCTTCGAGGAGCATCACGGCATCAAGTACTCGAGCTCGGCGCTGTCGAGCGCAGCAGAGTTGTCTGCACGCTACATCAACGACCGCCACCTGCCCGACAAGGCGATCGACGTCATCGACGAAGCAGGTGCTGCGCAACGCATCCTGCCCAAGTCGCGGCAGAAGAAGACCATCGGCAAGAACGAGATCGAGGAGATCGTCGCCAAGATCGCCCGCATTCCGCCCCGAACCGTGTCCAATGACGACAAGACCGCACTCAAGACACTCGAGCGCGACCTCAAGAACGTCGTCTTCGGTCAGAACGCCGCGATCGAGGCGCTCGCCAAGGCGATCAAGATGTCGCGTTCCGGCCTGGGCAACCCTCAGAAGCCCATCGGCTCCTTCCTGTTTTCCGGCCCCACCGGCGTCGGCAAGACCGAGGTTGCCCGTCAGCTCGCCTATACCCTGGGCATCGAGCTGGTGCGCTTCGACATGTCGGAGTACATGGAGCGCCACGCAGTCAGCCGCCTGATCGGCGCCCCCCCGGGCTACGTCGGCTTCGACCAGGGCGGCCTGCTCACCGAGCAGATCACCAAGAAGCCGCACTGCGTGCTGCTGCTCGACGAGATCGAGAAAGCCCACCCGGACATCTACAACATCCTGCTGCAGGTCATGGACCATGGCACGCTAACCGACAACAACGGCCGCCAGGCGGATTTCCGCAACGTGATCGTCATCATGACCACCAACGCGGGTGCCGAAGCCATGCAGAAATCGGTGATCGGCTTCTCCGCCAAACGTGAGGCGGGTGACGAGATGAACGAGATCAAGCGCATGTTCACGCCGGAGTTCCGTAACCGGCTCGACGCCATGATCTCGTTCAAGGCGCTCGACAACGGCATCATCCTGCGCGTGGTCGACAAGTTCCTGATGCAGCTCGAGGCACAGTTGCACGAGAAGAAGGTCGAGGCCCACTTCAGCAACGAGCTAAAGGCCTGGCTCGCCGAGAAGGGTTTTGATCCGCTCATGGGTGCGCGTCCGATGGCACGCCTCATCCAGGACACGATCCGCTCCGCCCTGGCCGACGAGTTGCTGTTCGGACGCCTGGTCAATGGCGGCAAGGTCACCATCGATCTCGATGACGACGACAAGGTGAAGCTCGTGTTCGAAGAGACCGAGACGGCAACGGCCTGATCGACACCGCCGCCCCCTCGGCAAGGACTGCGAGGCCGCTCCGGTAACGGGGCGGCCTCGCTTTTTTGTATATGATGCCGCCCGGAATGCAGCCTGCGCTGCCTCGCCCACCTGACACTTCTTCCGGGAGCTAGCATGAACATCCAGACAACCGATCTCTGCGACACCCACGGCGACGCGCTTTCAGTGGTCGCACCGATGTTCTCGTCCTACGGCGGACGAAAGTCGTTCGGCGGCCAGATCGCCACCCTCAAGCTGTTCGAGGACAATTCCTTCGTACGCAAGGCAGTGGACAGCCCCGGCGCCGGCCGCGTCCTCGTTGTAGACGGTGGCGCGTCGATGCGCTGCGCCTTGGTGGGCGACCAGCTCGCCGAGCTTGCCGTGAAGAACGGCTGGGCAGGCATCATCGTGTACGGCTGCATCCGTGACTCGGCCGCGATCGGCCAGATGGATCTCGGCGTATTCGCGCTCGGCACCCACCCGCGCAAGACGGTAAAACGTGACGTCGGCGAGGTCGACGTCCCCGTCACCTTCGGCGGCGTCACCTTCGTACCCGGCCACCATGTCTATGCGGATGAGGACGGGGTCGTCCTGTCGCCAAACGCCCTGCTTTGAGCGCTGAGTGAGCCGCCTCCTGACTGAGGCGGCTCACAGGCACCGTGAATCGGCTTGCAGCGCAACACAGGATGGACATGAACCCATTTCACTGTACCGTTCTTCTTTTCACATCACGAAACATACTTCACAACGCACTGTATTTAAAGTATAAACTTTTTTCTTATGTCTTATATAAGACATATTGCTGCTGCGCAGAATGCCGCCTATACTTCCACTCCATCTGCACGGCCCTTTCTCCCTCGAAGACGCCCGCAGTCCGGATAGGAGCCCGGTGCCTGAGCCGGCCCCCGATGGTTGAACCCTTCTGCTCTCTAAAGGAAGCATCATGACTCTGACCCGCGAACAGCAAATCGCCGCCCTCGAAAAAGACTGGGCTGAAAACCCCCGCTGGAAGGGCGTCAAGCGCGGTTACACCGCCGCCGACGTGGTCCGCCTGCGCGGCAGCCTGCAGCCCGAGTACACCCTGGCCCAGCGTGGCGCCAAGGTGCTGTGGGAGAAGGTCAACGGCGGCGCCAAGAAGGGTTACGTGAACGCCTTCGGCGCCATCACCGCCGGTCAGGCCATGCAGCAGGCCAAGGCTGGCCTGGAAGCCGTGTATCTGTCCGGCTGGCAGGTCGCCGCCGACGGCAACACCTCCGAAACCATGTACCCGGACCAGTCGCTGTACGCCTACGACTCGGTGCCGACCATGGTTCGCCGCATCAACAACACCTTCAAGCGTGCTGACGAGATCCAGTGGTCGCGTGGCATCAACCCGGGCGACGAAGGCTTCATCGACTACTTCCTGCCGATCGTGGCCGACGCCGAAGCCGGTTTCGGCGGCGTGCTGAACGCCTTCGAACTGATGAAGAACATGATCGCCGCGGGTGCCGCAGGCGTTCACTTCGAAGACCAGCTGGCTGCTGCCAAGAAGTGCGGCCACATGGGTGGCAAGGTGCTGGTGCCGACCCGTGAAGCCATCGAGAAGCTGATCTCCGCGCGTTTCGCCGCCGACGTGATGGGTGTGCCCACCCTGATCCTGGCCCGTACCGATGCCGAAGCCGCCAACCTGATCACCTCCGACTACGACGCCAACGACAAGCCCTTCCTCACCGGTGAGCGCACCCAGGAAGGCTTCTACCGCGTCAAGAACGGTCTGGAGCAGTCCATCTCCCGTGGCGTGGCCTACGCCCCCTACGCCGACCTGGTGTGGTGCGAAACCGGCGTGCCCGATATCGGCTTCGCCCGCGAGTTCGCCCAGGCCGTGCTGGCCGCCTGCCCGGGCAAGCTGCTGTCGTACAACTGCTCGCCGTCCTTCAACTGGAAGAAGAACCTCAACGACTCGCAGATCGCTTCCTTCCAGGAAGAGCTGTCGGCGCTGGGCTACAAGTACCAGTTCATCACCCTGGCTGGCATCCACGTCAACTGGTACAACACCTTCAAGTTCGCCCACGCTTACGCTCGCGGCGAAGGCATGAAGCACTACGTCGAGATGGTCCAGGAGCCGGAATTCGCTGCTCGCGAAATGGGCTACACCTTCGTGTCCCACCAGCAGGAAGTCGGCACCGGTTACTTCGACGAAGTCACCACCGTGATCCAGGGCGGTTCGTCCTCGGTCAAGGCGCTGACTGGCTCGACCGAAGAAGAGCAGTTCCACTAAAAGGCCGTGCGCGCCCGGCGCCTTCGCGGCGCCGGGCAGGCATGACGAGAAGGCCACCGCACTCGCGGTGGCCTTTGCGCTTCTGCCGCAGGGTGACCGAATCTTCAGCCGCGTCCCGGGCCCATGCCGCTACCGTCACGCGGACCGCCCTGCATGCCCCCTTTCATGCCACGCTCGCCCTTGCGCCCCATCTTCTCGAACTCGGCATCGAAAACGGTCTTCTGCGCATCGCTCAGGCTTGCATAGAACGTCTCGACCGACTTGCGCGCTTCGGCCAGTTCGACCTGGCGCAGCTTGCTCATCTCTTCCATGCGCTGCATGCGCTCGATCGCCGTCTTCGGCGGCTCGGTAGCGCGACGCTCTGCCATCTGGGCTGCCATGCGCTCGGCGCGCACCTTCATGTCGTTCTTGAAGGTGACAAATGCCGGCTTTTGCTCTGCGGTGAGTGCAAGTGCAAGCTCAAGACGAGCCATGTGCAGCTCGGCACGCTCGGTCATCCGCGCCTTCATCTGCTCAGGCGCCATCTGTGACCAGCCGGCCTTGCCGCCGCGGGGACCGTCCCCCATGCACTGCCCGCCTCCCCAGGCCAGGGCGGCGGTCGTTCCAAGCGCACCGGTCGCGATGAGGGCAGCAGCAAGCGAGTTCTTGATCCAGGTCTTCATGATTAATCTCCAATAAGGTTCGGGAAGGGACTTGCCCTTCTGAGGGCGCCCATCCGTTCGGGCGACGGAGCCATTACAGCACCCGCGTGTAAGCGGCGTTTGTCCAGGCACCGGGGTTTTGCAGCCTCATGTCTCAGAGGCCGGAGCAGATACGCTGGGATACAAAACGAAGCGCCCGAGACCTTAAGATGCGCGCATTGGAGAAGCCAAGATGAGCCAGCAAGACCATATCCTGATCGTCGACGACGACCGCGACATCCGCCACCTGCTTGCCGATTACCTCGAGAAACAGGGCTTGCGCTGCACCACTGCCGCCGACGGACGCGAGATGAAGGCCGCGCTCGAACAACACCGCATCGACCTCATCGTGCTCGACGTGATGATGCCCGGCGACGACGGCCTGACGCTGTGCCGCAACCTGCGCGCAGGCGGCGGAGCGCATGCCGGCACCCCCATACTGATGCTGACCGCGCGCGGCGAGGACATGGACCGCATCATCGGCCTGGAGATGGGCGCTGACGACTACCTGCCCAAGCCCTTCGTGCCGCGCGAACTGCTCGCGCGCGTGCGCTCCGTGCTGCGCCGAACCCGTGCGCTGCCGCCCAATCTCGACGCATCGCCTCCCGCCAATGCGCGTGCGCTGCACTTTGCCCACTGGCAACTCGATACGGTCAACCGCCACCTCGTCGACGCTGACGGCACCGTGGTGCCACTGTCCGGCGCAGAGTACCGGATGCTCAGCGTGTTCCTGTCTCACCCGCAGAAAGTGCTGTCACGCGACCAACTGATGGAACTCACTCAGGGGAGAGAGGCCGACATCTTCGATCGCTCGATCGACCTGCTGGTAAGCCGGCTACGCCAACGCCTGGGCGACAACGCCCGCGAATCGAGCATCATCAAGACCGTGCGCAACGAAGGCTACGTGCTCGCGACCGAGGTAAGCATCGCCGCCGGCACGACGAGCGCAAAGGCATGAAGATGCCTTGGCCGCGCAGCCTCTTCGCCCGCCTGATGCTGATCTGGCTGGTGGGCATGACGCTGGTGCTTGCGGTCAGCCTCGCGCTGTTCGTCGGCGAGCGCGAGCGCATCGGGCGCAGCGCCCTGTTCGAGGGCATTGCCCAGGAAATAGCTGCCGCGGCCGACCTGCTCGACCGCATGTCGCCCCCCGAGCGCGAACGCTGGATCGACGAGTTCGGCCGCCGCCGCCTGCGACTGAGCCTGCGGCCCGTCAGCGACGATCGACTGCGGTCACTGGCTACCGACCACCCCTTGCACCTTGCCCTGCGCACGGCCATGCCTGACCGCCCGTTCTCCATCCTCACCGTGTCCAGGGGCGACCGACCGCACCCGATGCTGCTTGTCAGCCTGCAGCTTCGCGACGGCGGCCACGTTCAGGTGCGCCTTCCCAACATCCCCCCCGCGCCGCCGCTCCACACCCCTCAGCCCGGACGCCTGTTCGCAGCCTTGGCTGCGCTCGTCGTCGGCGTCGGCCTGCTGACATGGCTTGCCGTCCGTCTCGCAACCCGTCCGCTGTCGCGCATGGCCGCCGCCGCGCGCGCACTCGGCGAAGACCCCGCACGCGCGCCCATGGACACGCGCGGCCCGACCGAGGTGGCGCAGGCGGCCACGGCCTTCAACCAGATGCAGCAGCGCATCGCCGAACACGTCACCGAGCGCACCCGCATTCTTGCAGCCATCTCACACGACCTGCAGACACCGATCACCCGCCTGAGACTGCGCGCGGAGATGGTCGACGACGAGGCCCTGCGCAGCCGCATCCAGTCAGACCTCGACGCGATGCAGGGCCTGGTGCGCGAAGGCCTGGCCTATGCCCGCAGCCTAGACGAACGCGCACCGGCACAAGCCGTCGAACTCCTGCCGCTGCTCCATGCCCTGGCCGAGGACGCCCGGGACATGGGCTGGACGGTCAATGTCCCCGACTCGCCCTGTGTCCGTGTGGAAGCCAACCCCTCGGCCTTGCGTCGGGCGCTGTGGAACTTGATCGAGAACGGTATCAAGTTCGGCGGCACGGTCGACATCGCACTCACCAGACACCCATCGGGCGCCTCTGCCAGAGTCGCCATCGCCATCCGCGACCATGGCCCGGGCTTGCCAGAAGCGGAGCTGGAAAAGGTGTTCGAAGCCTTCTACCGTACAGAGGCCTCGCGCAACCGCGAAACCGGTGGCACCGGGCTCGGCTTGGCCATCACCCGCAACCTGCTGCAGGGTCAGGGTGGCGAGGTCAGCTTGCACAATCACCCCGATGGCGGGCTGGTCGCCACTGTGGCGCTGCGCGCCCTGTAGCGGGCCGCCAGCGCTTCGAAGGCGCTCCGCTCGGCATCCGTACGGGCCTGGCTCCAGCCCCGCTGCCGCGCCATGACTGCAGCCACGCCGGGCGCGGCACGACGTGCTGCCTCGGCATCCAGGAACAGGCAGCGACTGCGTCGGGCCAGTACGTCCTCCACCCCAAGCGCCAACCCGGCTCGCACGGCATGACGCACCTCTTCGGCAGACGGCACGAAGGGCGATGCGCAGACGCCGTCCTCGGCCCCCAAAGCGGCCTCCCCGTGCATATCTGGCCGCCACAGCCCACCGCTGTCGAGTCTCAGCCTGTCGGTGACGGAGGGTCGATGGGCGAAGCCCGCGACCTCCTCGGCCACGTCTACGGCATGCTCGGCCATGCTGCGGTAAGTCGTCCACTTCCCGCCCAGGACGCTGACCAGCCCGTGCTCCGACACATCGACCCGATGCTCACGCGACAGGCTACCCGTGGCGGCCACGGCACCACCTCCGAGCAGGGGGCGCAGGCCGACGAAAACGCTGCGCACGTCCGCGCGCGTCGGCGCGCGTCGCAGGTAGCGTCCGACCGTCTCGAGCAGGAAGTCGATCTCGCCCGCCATCGGCTCGGGCTCCTCAGGCAGGTCGTCACGCGGGGTGTCGGTGGTGCCGACGAGGACCCTGCCCTGCCAGGGGATGAGGAAGACCACCCGGCCGTCATCGGTATGCGGCAGGAGCACCGCGTCCGCTCCGGACAGGAAGTCCGCGTCGATCACGATATGGACGCCCTGGCTCGGACGCAGCTGCTGCGGCGCATCGGGCCTGAGCATGCGCATCACGTTGTCGGACCACACGCCGGTGGCATTGATCACCGCGCGTGCGCCCAGCCGATACGTTCGCCCGCTCTCCCGCTCACGTACGGTGAGGCCGCCTATCCTGCTGCCATCGAGCGCGAACGATTCGAGCGCGCAGTGATTGAGCACCAGCGCGCCATGCAGGATGGCTGTGCGCGCGAGCGCAACGGCGAGCGCCGCGTCGTCGAACTGCGCGTCCCAGTATGCAACGCCACCCAGCGCCCGCTCCGCGCGCAAGGTGGGCATGGCCGTGCGGATATCGGCCGCGGACATGAGCCTGCAGCGCCCAAGGCCGTCAGCGCCGGCGAGCAGGTCGTAGAGACCAAGGCCGAGCCCCATCCACGCCCGCTCGCTCCAGCGCTGCGTCGGCACAACGAAACGCAGCGGGTGCACCAGGTCTGCGGCATTGCACAGCAGGCGCCCGCGCTCGACGAGCGCCTCGCACACCAGCGCCAGCCTGCCCTGGGCCAGGTAGCGCACGCCGCCATGAATGAGCTTGCTCGACCGCGAACTGGTGCCGGCCGCAAAGTCACGCGCCTCGACAAGCAGGATGGAGTACCCACGCGCGGCCGCGTCCAGTGCACAGCCGAGGCCGCTCGCACCGCCGCCGATGACCACGAAGTCCCAGGTCGACGATGCGTTCAGCCTGGCGAGCAATGACGCGCGTGCGAAGACCTCTCCGTTTTCGCGCGACTGCGTGTACCCCACCCCGCTCAGCTCCCCGCCCAGCCGCGCGCGCATGTAACCGCGCGCGCCCAGCGCGCACGCGCCGCACCGCGGCGGTCCGCCCCCCAACGCGGCTCGAAGCGCCGGTCGAGCCGCCACCCAGCCTCGATCTCGTGGGCATCCGCCCACAGCCCGCAGCCGAGCGCCGCCAGACAGGCTGCACCGTAGGCGGTGGTCTCGAGCAGGCGAGGACGCAGCACCGGTACGCCGAGCAGGTCGGCCTGCATCTGCATGAGCAGGTCGTTGGCCGCCGCCCCGCCATCGACGCGCAGTTCGCACAGGGGCGCGGCACCGTCCCGCACCATGGCCTCGACCAGGTCGGCGGTCTGCGCGGCAATGGCCTCGAGCGCAGCCCGTGCGATGTGCGCTGCCCCACTGCCGCGCGTCAGCCCGAGCAGGGTGCCGCGTGCATTCGCATCCCAATACGGCGCCCCCAGGCCGGTGAAGGCCGGCACCATCACCACCCCGCCGCTGTCGGCCACGCTGGCAGCGAGAGCCTCGACCTCGTCCGAGCGGCGTACGATCCCGAGCCCGTCGCGCAGCCACTGCACGATCGCCCCGCCCATGAACACGCTGCCCTCCAGGGCGTAGCAAACCCCGCTCCCCCCGACCCCCGACCACCCCACCGTGGTCAGCAGGCGGTTGCGCGAGGCCACTGCATGCGCGCCGGTGTTCATCAACAGGAAGCACCCCGTACCGTAGGTGTTCTTGGCCATGCCCGGTGCAAGGCAGCCCTGACCGATCGTCGCCGCCTGCTGGTCACCGGCAATGCCGGCGATCGGGATCGGGGCTCCGAACACGCGGGCATCTGTTTCGCCGCATACGCCACTGCTCGCCACCACCCTGGGCAACAACGCGGCGGGGATGCGGAAGCGCTTGAGCAGCACGGGATCCCAGTCCAGGGTGTGGATGTTGAACAGCAGCGTGCGCGCGGCATTGCCGGGGTCGGTCAAATGCAGCCGGCCGCCGGTAAGATGCCAGACCAGCCAGCTGTCGATGGTACCGAAGGCCAGCTCACCCCGCTCCGCACGCGCACGCGCGCCGGGCAGCGTATCGAGCAGCCAGGCGAGCTTGGTCGCCGAGAAGTAGGGATCGAGCTCGAGGCCGGTGCGCGCGCGCAGGTCGTCCGCCCAGCCTTGGGCGCGCAGGCGTTCGCACTCGGCGGCCGTGCGCCGGTCCTGCCACACGATTGCCGGCGCCAGTGCGCGGCCACTGGCGCGCTCCCACAGCACGGTCGTCTCGCGCTGGTTGGCGATGCCGATCGCCGCCACCTCGCCGGCCCGGATACCGGCGTTGGCGAGCGCCTCGCGCGCGCAGTCGAACTGGGTGCGCAGGATGTCCTGGGCATCGTGTTCGACGCGGTCGGGCGCCGGAAAATGTTGAACGAACTCGGCCTGCGCCACGCCGCGTACCCGGCCCCCCGCATCGAACACCATCGCCCGCGAGCTCGTCGTCCCCTGGTCCAGGGCAAGGAGATAAGCCATGTCGCCTCCGCACGCTAGGTTTGCCGTCACCCCTGGCTGACAGACTAACCCCGCTGCGCCAAGGCGACCACCCCGGGAAAGCCACGATATGGTTCAATGCGCCACCGTATCGCTGCAGCGCAACACCCGCCATGCCCGCCATCTGGATGATCGTCTCCTGCTTCCTGTTCGCCTGCATGGGCGTGTGCGTGAAGCTCAGCTCGGGCAGCTTCTCGACCGGCGAGATCGTGTTCTACCGCGGCGCAGTCAGCATGCTGATGATGGTGGCGCTGGCGGCCCTGCAGGGGCAACGCCTGACCACGCCGCACTGGCGCATGCACCTCTCGCGCAGCCTGTCGGGTTCGCTCGCACTGTGCTGCTACTTCTTCGCCATCGGCTTGCTGCCGCTGGCCACGGCGGTCACGCTCAACTACACCTCGCCGATCTTCGTCGCCCTGTTGCTGGCTGCTTTTTTCGGCGAACGCCTGCGCTGGCCGGTCCTGGTTGCAGTGCTGGTCGGCTTTGCCGGCGTCGTCATCCTGCTGCGCCCCACCCTGCAACCGGCGCAGTGGCTGGGCGCCGCCGCAGGCCTGGGTTCGGGTGCAGTCGCCAGCCTCGCCTATATCAGCGTACGTGAGCTCGGACGCGTGGGCGAACCGGAGGTGCGAACGGTATTCTGGTTCTCACTCACCACCACGCTGATCGGCCTCGGCTGGGCCCTGGCCAGCGGCGTGCACCGCCCTGACGGCATGCAGTTGCTGACCTTGCTCGGCGTCGGCGTGTTCGGCGGCCTTGCCCAGCTGGCAATGACGCGCTCGTACCGCTTCGGCCGCACCGTGGTGTCGGCCAACTTGAGCTACGCGACGGTCGTGTTTGCGAGCCTGTTCGGCATGCTTTTCTGGGGCGAACTGATGCCGCCCTCCTCGTGGCTGGCGATCGCACTGATCATCTCGAGCGCCATACTCATCTCGTTCGCCACCCGCAAGGCGCGCTGAACACGGCAGCGAGACTCGCAAGGTCCCATCCGCGCGCCGTCACGATTGAGCCCGGGCCTGCTCGGGACTATAGTTGAGCCATCCCCGAGCCATAGCAAGGAGGCAGTGATGATCAACACCGAGCATACCGACAAGATGGTGGCAGTCGCCGTCTTCGGCGAATTCACGCTGGCCGACTACAAGGAATTCGAGGAACTGGTCAATTACAAGATCCAGTTCTCCGGCACGGTCGACCTGCTCTTCGACCTGCGTGAGATGGCAGGCTTCACCCTCGACGTGGCCTGGGAGGAGATCAAGTTCTCGCGCCAGCATGCGCACGATTTCCGCCGTATCGCAGTGCTGACCGAGGACCAGTGGCTGACTTGGAGCGCCTGGGTCTCGCAGCTCTTCGTCGATGCCGAGGTGCGTGTCTTCGACGATGAAGGCGAGGCGCGCGCCTGGCTGGAGGCAGATGCAGCCGCAGAAGCGGCTTCCTGACCGCCGTGCAATGAACGCGTCGTATTCGACCCTGATCGGGGCGCTCGACCTGGCTCAACGCCTGCACGACCCTGACTGGGTGGTGTTCGACTGCCGCTTCGACCTTGCCAACCCGGCATTCGGCCACCAGGCCTACCTCGATGGTCATGTGCCGGGAGCCTTCTTCCTCGACCTCGACGACGACCTGTCGAGCGCGAAGACCGGACGCAACGGCCGCCACCCCCTGCCAGATCCGGCCCGGCTGGCCGCCAGGCTGGCCGCATGCGGCGTCTCGAACCACAGCCAGGTGGTGGCCTACGATGACGCAGGCGGCATGTTCGCCGCCCGCCTGTGGTGGCTGCTGCGCTGGCTGGGCCACCACCGCGTGGCTGTTCTCGACGGCGGCCTTCGATCCTGGCTGAGCCTCGGCCAGCCCCTGGACAGCACCCTGCCCGAAGCACAACAGCGTACCTATACCCTGTCGCTGCGTTCGGAGCGCGTGGACGCCGACTACGTCCTCGAACACCTTGGCAGCGCAGATATGGTGCTGATCGACGCGCGCAGCCCGGACCGTTTCCGCGGCGAGAACGAGGCGCTCGATCCGGTGGGAGGCCATATCCCGGGCGCGATCAATCGCTTCTTTCGCGACAACCTCGACAGCAAGGGCTGCTTCAAGCAGCCGTCCGTGCTACGCGAAGAGTTCGGCGCGCTGCTCGGCGCCCACGGACCGCGACAGGTGGTCCACCAATGCGGGTCTGGGGTGACCGCGTGCGTCAATGCTCTCGCAATGGAGGCGGCAGGCCTGCCCGGCTCGCGCCTGTATGCCGGATCGTGGAGCGAGTGGTGTGCGGACCCCAGCCGACCGGTAGCACGCGGCAGCGCTTGATGCCGACGCCATGCCTGCGCAGGCGGGCGAACATCGCATGTTTCACCAGTCGACCTTCTCCACCGCGCCGAGCGAGCGCCCGAGAAAACGCTCGCCAATGGTCTGGAAGCGCAGCGGCACGTCGCTGACGACAAACCGATACCCCGCGCGCGCGCCGGCACTGCGCATCAGGCCTGCCTGCTGCAGGCGCTCGGCCGCGAGTTCGGCGGTGGTCACCGCCGAATCGATGAGGCGCACCGACGGGCCCGCGACATCTCGCAACAGCGGCTTGAGCAAGGGGTAGTGGGTGCAGCCAAGGACCAGGCTGTCGACCTCTTCCGCCAGCACAGGCCGCAGGTACTCCTGCGCCGTCAGCCGCGTCACCTCGTGGTCCAGCCAGCCCTCCTCGACCAGGGGCACGAACAACGGGCAGGCCTGCGAATACACGCGTACCGAACTGTCGAGCTCGTGCATGCGCCGAGCGTAGGCATTGCTGTTGATCGTCGTCGGCGTACCGATGACGCCGATGCGGCGCCCCGTCGAGCTCGCCACCGCCGCACGCGCGCCGGCCTCGATCACGTCGAGCACCGGGACACTGCCGGCGAGGCGATGCACCACCTCGGCCGCCACCGCCGCCATCGTGTTGCAGGCGATGATCAGCATCTTGACCTCGCGCTGGAGCAGGAACTCGGTGATCTGTGCCGTGAAGTGCTCGATGGTGGCAACCGACTTCACGCCGTAGGGGACGCGCGCCGTATCGCCGAAGTACACGATGCTCTCCAGCGGCAGGCGCTCCATCAGGGCACGCACCACGGTCAAGCCACCGACCCCGGAGTCGAACACGCCGATCGGACGCGCGGCCTCAGGCTTGCTCAAAAGTGTGCTCCAGCTGCGGCCACGGCGCGGTAAGCGCGGCTCACGACAACACGACCGACGCGAACTTGCGCTTGCCGACCTGCAGCACCACCGTTTCTCCGGCACGCAAGACCAGCGCCTTGTCCTCGGCACGCTCACCGTTGATGCGCACCCCGCCCTGGCCGATCATGCGCATCGCTTCGGACGTGGTGGCGGTCAGCCCCGCCTGCTTGAGCACCTGGAACAGCGGCATGCCGTCGGCGCCGGCGCTGACATTGACCTGCGGGATGTCGTCGGGGATCGCGTTGCGCTGGAAGCGCGCCTCGAAGTCGGCCAGCGCCTCGTCAGCCGCGCACTGGCCATGGAAACGAGCGACGAACTCCATCGCCAGCATCACCTTGACGTCACGCGGATTGCGCCCGCCGTCCACGTCGGCGCGCAGTTGCGCGATCTCGGCAGTGGAGCGGAAGGACAGCAGATCGTAATACCGCCACATCAGCGTGTCGGAAACCGACATGGTCTTGCCGAAGATCTCCTTCGCCGGCTCGGCAATGCCAATGTAGTTGCCGAGCGACTTCGACATCTTGTTGACGCCGTCCAGGCCCTCGAGCAGCGGCACCATCACCACGCACTGCGGCTCCTGGCCGTAGTGCTTCTGCAGTTCGCGCCCCATCAGCAGGTTGAAGCGCTGGTCGGTTCCGCCCAACTCCACGTCTGCCTTCATCGCCACCGAGTCGTAGCCCTGGCACAGCGGATAGAGGAACTCGTGGATCGCGATCGGCTGGTTGTTGCCATAGCGGCGCGCGAAGTCGTCGCGCTCGAGCATGCGCGCCACGGTCTGCTGCGAGGCCAGGCGGATCATGCCTGCAGCGCCGAGATCGTTCATCCACGCCGAATTGAAGCAGATCTCGGTGCGCTCGGGATCGAGGATCTTGAACACCTGGTCCTGATAGGTCCTGGCGTTCTCCATGATCTGCTCACGGGACAGCGGCGGACGCGTGGTGTTCTTGCCGCTGGGGTCGCCGATCATGCCGGTGAAGTCGCCGATCAGGAACTGGACCTGGTGGCCGAGCTCCTGGAAATGGCGCAGCTTGTTGATCAGGACCGTGTGACCAAGATGCAGGTCGGGGGCGGTCGGGTCGAAGCCAGCCTTGACCCTCAGCGGGCGGCCGCTCTTGAGCTTCTCGACCAGCTCGGCCTCGATCAGCAGTGCATCGGTACCGCGCTTGATCAGCTCGATCGCCGCCTGGACATCAGTCATTCAATTTCTCCAAAAATACCTTCCCGAACAAGGGTATTAGTTTGCTAAACTTCGGCAAATTTTTTTCGCCCATTCCAGCGGACAGCGCTCATGAAGGCCAGAAAGACCCGAATTCTAGCCGATCTACCGGCCCAGCTCCTTCTTCGCCCCCGCAGCTGGCTCCTTGCCGGCATCACCGGGGCATCGCTGCTCGGCGTTGTGGCCGCGACCGCAGTTGCACCGGGCAGCGACACGGCCGACATCCAGTTCGCGCGCGTAGTCGAAAGCCTGCCCGCGCCGGTTGCGGTGATCGAAGCGGAGAACGACCTCCCCTTCGTGTACAGCGAGCGCATCCAGGCCGGAGACACCCTGCAGTCCATTTTCAGCCGCCTGCATATCGACGACGCCGAGGCACTCGCACACCTGTCGGCCTCGGCAGAGGGCAAGCAGGCCGTGCGCCAGTTGCGCGCCGGGCGCTCGGTCACCGCCATCGTCTCCCCCGATGGCCGCATCGCATCATTCAGCGTGCCGATGGGCAACAGCGGCACGCAGCTGGTGCTCGAGCGCAACGATCAGGGGCTTGCCTTGCGTGAGTCCAGCGGGGAAACCCAGGTCACGATGACGGAGATGCGTTCAGGCACGATCACGCACTCCCTGTTCGGCGCCACCGACGCGGTCGGCCTACCCGACAACGTCGCCACCCAACTGGCGACGATCTTCGGCACCTGGATCGACTTCCATACCGACCTGCGCAAGGGCGATCGCTTCAACGTCATTTACGAAGCGATCTACGAAGAAGGCAACCCTGTTCGCGCTGGCCGCATCGTCGCCGCCGAATTCATCAACAAGGGCGAGCGCCACGCCGTCGTCCTCCACCGCGGCCCGAGCGGCAAGGAGCAGTACTACAGCGACGACGGCCGCAGCCTCCAGCAGGGCTTCCTGCGCTCACCGCTGGAATTCTCGCGCGTGAGCTCGAGCTTCGGCCGCCGCCTGCATCCGATCCACCGCAGCTGGCGAAACCACAACGGCACCGACTTTGCCGCACCGACCGGCACTCCGATCAAAGCCACCTCGGACGGCACCGTCGAGTTCGTCGGCAGCCAGCGCGGCTTTGGCAACCTCATCGTGCTCAAGCACCGCAATGGCATCACCACCCACTACGCCCATCTCAATGGTTTCGCCAAGGGCCTGAGCAAAGGCCAGCCAATCAGCCAGGGCGACCTGATTGGCTATGTCGGCTGCACTGGGTGGTGCACCGGCCCCCACCTTCACTACGAGGTGCACATCAACAAGGTGCCGCAAGATCCGATGACCGTGGCGCTGCCGATGGCAGACACGCTGAATGCGCGCGAACTCGCCGCCTTCAAGCGCGACACCGCGCCGCTGCGCAATCGCTTCGCCCTGCTCAACTACGAGCTTGCCAGCGCTGAATGAATGCTGATCGCAGCCCGCGCGCGGGCTGCAAAATAAAACGGGGCGCCGCGGCGCCCCGTTTTATTTTGCAGTGCTTACGTCTCAAGCCGAGAAAGACGAACCACAGCCGCAGGTGCTGGTCGCATTCGGGTTGCGGATGACGAACTGCGAACCTTCAAGACCTTCGGTGTAGTCGATCTCTGCGCCGATGAGATACTGATAGCTCATAGCGTCGATCAACAGCATCACGCCGTTCTTCTCATAGGTCGTATCGTCCTCGTTCACTTCCTCGTCGAAAGTGAAGCCGTACTGAAAGCCCGAGCAGCCACCGCCCGAGACGAAGACGCGCAGCTTGAGCTGCGGATTGCCCTCTTCCTCGATCAGCTCGCGGACCTTGTTCGCTGCGCTATCGGTGAAGACCAGGATATCGGGGGTTTCAACTTCTGCGCTCATGTTTTCTCCTCTGTTGGGGGGTGTGCCGCGAATGATGCGCTCTTCGCGACCCTACCGTGCAAATCGGATCGTCGTCCGAATACCAAGTTCCCGTCAAGGGCTGACGGGAACGATGTCCAGGCCGGCGTCCTCGTCGAAGCCGAACATGATGTTGAGGTTCTGCACCGCCTGCCCGGCCGCACCCTTGACCAGGTTATCGATGACCGACAGCACCACCACGGTGTCACCACCCTGCGGCCGATGGACGGCAATCCGGCACAGGTTCGACGCACGCACGGAGCGGGTTTCAGGATGGCTGCCCGCCGGCATCACGTCGACGAAAGCCTCGCCCGCATAGCGCCGCTCGTACAGCCCTTGCAGGTCAGATGCATCGACACCCGGCTTGAGCCGCCCGTACAAGGTGGCATGGATGCCACGGATCATCGGCGTCAGATGCGGCACGAAGGTCAGGCCGACCTGCTGCCCAGCCGCGAGCGAGAGGCCCTGACGGATCTCGGGCAGATGGCGATGACCCGGCACGCCGTAGGCCTTGAATGAATCCGCTGCCTCAGGCAGCAGGGTATGCACCTCGGCCTTGCGCCCCGCGCCCGACACGCCCGACTTGGCATCGGCGATCAAGTGACCGATATCGATGAGCCCCGCCTCGACCAGCGGCAGAAAACCCAGCTGGACAGCAGTCGGGTAGCACCCCGGGTTGGCCAGCACGCGCGCACTGCGAATCTGCTCACGATTGACCTCCGGCAGTCCATACACGGCCTCGGCGACGAGTTCGGGCGAGGCGTGATCCATCCCGTACCACTTCTGCCACTCGGCAACATCGCGGATACGAAAATCCGCCGCCAGATCGATCACACGCACACCCGCGGCGACGAGCTCCGCAGCCTGCTTCATTGCAATGCCGTTCGGCGTGGCAAAGAAGACCGCGTCGCACTTCTCGAGGCCCGCATCCTGCGGCGTGACGAACTTGAGACTCACCCGACGACGCAGACTGGGGAACATGTCCGACACGGCCATGCCGGCCTCGCCACGCGAGGTGATCGCCGTGAGCTCCACCCCTGGATGCCGCGCCAGCAGACGCAGCAGCTCGACGCCGGTATATCCGGTACCGCCAACGACTCCAACCTTGATCATGCTTGCTCCTCGCAACGAAAGACCTCAGGGCCGGATTATCGCACTGCCGGCTGCGGTGCGCGCATGCCTGACGACGTCACAACGTCCGGCAAAGCTCTTCCCGAAGCCCCTGCACCGGGCAGGGTCAAGCGTGCTGCAGAAAGCACAAAAGCCGCCCCATGGGGCGGCTCCTGCAGACACGGCAACAAAAAGACGATCAGCGCTTCGAGAACTGCTTCGCGCGGCGCGCCTTGCGCAGACCGACCTTCTTACGTTCGACTTCACGAGCATCGCGAGTTACGAAGCCTGCTGCACGCAGATCACCCTTGAGCTCGGCGTTGTAGTCAACCAAGGCACGGGTGATGCCGTGGCGCACAGCACCAGCCTGACCCGACTCGCCACCGCCGGTGACATTCACCATGATGTCGAAACGGCCTTCGTTGCCGGTGAGGATCAGCGGCTGGCGCACGATCATGCGACCGGTTTCACGCGAGAAAAACTCGTCGACCGGCTTGCCATTCACGACGATGTTGCCGGTACCCGGCTTGATGAACACACGAGCGACCGCGGTCTTGCGGCGGCCGGTACCGTAGTTGTAAGTCACAGCCATTGTCGGCTCCTTCAGATCTCGAGAACTTGCGGCTGCTGAGCGGTATGCGGATGCGACGGCCCCGCATAGCACTTCAGCTTCTTCAGCATGGCGTAGCCCAGCGGGCCCTTCGGCAGCATGCCCTTCACCGCCTTTTCGAGCACACGCTCGGGGAAGCGCTGCTGGAGCTTGGTGAAGTTGGTTTCGTAGATACCGCCCGGGTAACCCGAGTGACGGTAGTACTTCTTGTCCTGCGCCTTGTTACCGGTCACGCGCAGCTTGTCGACGTTGACAACGACGATGAAGTCGCCGGTATCGACGTGCGGGGTGTAGATAGCCTTGTGCTTGCCACGGAGGCGACGGGCGACTTCGGCAGCGAGACGGCCAAGCACCTTATCCGTGCCGTCGACAACGAACCAGTCGCGCTTGACCTCGTGCGGCTTGGCGGAAAACGTCTTCATGTGAATCCTCGATCTTTGTCGGGCCCTTGGATTTGGCCGTCAAACGGAAAGCTCGCAATCCTAATGCGAACATGGCCCGCGTGTCAATCTCAACTTGCAGATTGACGCGAGCACAACAAGCAAAAAAAACGCAGTCCGCTAGGACTGCGTTAAATCCACACCAAAGGAGGAGGGTGGAGGAGACACCATTTGGATCGGCGCGTCGTCATCGATGCCGCGTCAGCGATCCGACTGAGGCGAATTATGGCGAGACGAACCCCCTCGCGCAAGCAGTTTTTGTGCATTGCACTACAATTGTTTTGATTGTTCGATAGAGCATCCTTATCGAAAAGCAGTATATTGTTTTATATCAAATTTTCACCCCATCCCGGCCTAGTCAAAGCGCTCGAACCTTTAGTCCATGATTCCAGTGCGGTCTATTTTTGTGCACCGCATGAATACGGTGCCGTACTGGCCACTGGCACGCCCCTGCTCTCCCCGCACCACTCATATCCAAATCACTGACGGAACAGGGAACCCCGCTGAGGACCAAGCTCACCGCGCAAGCCTGCGGCACTGCGATAAAATCGCGGCCCAACTACCGCCAGACAGGACACATCGGGCGCACAGCCCCAGGAGCAAAATCGAATGGAATGCACGATCAAATGGCTTGACGGGATGAGCTTCGTCGCCGAGACCGGAACAGGGCACATGGTGACGATGGACGGCGCCCCTGAGGCGGGAGGCCGCAATCTCGCTCCTCGACCGATGGAGCTCATGCTCGCGGGCGCAGGCGGCTGCACGGCCTTCGACGTCGTGCTGATCCTCAAGCGTGGGCGGCACGACGTGCGCGGCTGCACCGTGCGCCTCGAGGCCGAACGCGCAGACACCGACCCCAAGGTATTCACCCGCATCCGCTTCATCTATACCGTGAGCGGGCGCAAGCTCAAGCGCGAAAGCGTGGAACGCGCAATCCACCTTTCCGCAGAGAAGTACTGCTCAGCCTCGATCATGCTCGGCAAGACTGCCGAGATCAGTCACGAACTGGAACTCGTCGAGGCCGACTGACCGCCATGGAGTGGACGCTCACCACGCGTCCACAGTGGACTCAAACGCGATAGGTCACGGTGGTCATCAGCCTGGCCGCGAACTTCATCGCCCCCTTCACCGGCGCGGGAAGTTCATGTGCGCCCAGCCGCACGGCCATGTCCGCATGCTCGGCTTCGTCGACCTTCATCTGCTCCACGATCGCACGCGAACGCGCATCGTCAGCCGGCAGCGTCTCCAGATGCCCCTTGAGATGGCGCTCCACCTGGCGCTCGGTCTCGGCCAGAAAACCGAGGTTCCAGCGATCGCCGAAACGCCCGGCAAGCAGACCAAGGGCGAGCGCCCCGCCGTACCACACCGGATTGAGCAGACTCTTGCGCCCGCCCAACTCTGCAATACGGCGCTCGGTCCAGGCCAGGTGCTCGGTCTCTTCCTGCGAAGCCTGACGCAAGGTGTCGCGGATCGCCGGATCACGCGACATCATGGCCTGCCCTTGATAGAGAGCCTGCGCACAGATCTCGCCAACATGATTGATGCGCATGAGGGCTGCGGCGTGCCGACGCTCGGCGTCGTCAAGCATTGCATCCGGCACTCCCTCACCAGGCACGGGACGCACGCTGCGTGCCGGTGCGAGCACGGTACGCAAAGCCTTGTCGAACTCGATGATGGCACGATCAAGCATTATCTGACTCCGAAGGGCTGAATCACGTCGCGCCGCTGTTGCAGCAGCTGCAAGGCATGCTGCCGACTACGGGGCGCGGCCGGGCCATCGCACAGGTAATCCTGCGCCAGGGCAGCGCGAGGGCGGTTGTACGTGTTATCGGAGATCGGCTGCCAAGCATCGTTCCTCGCCGGCACCCAAGACCCATCCGCGCGGCCTGTGGCGTACAGGCGACGCTCACCAGTCGCGCAGCGGATTCCCTCGAAAGTCACGTTCTGCGCCCCACCAGGCGTGCGTACGACCAGCGTGAAGCGCACTACGCCGTCATCACCAACAGCGAGACTGGCCTCGTCGACGAAAAAAGCATTGGGCGTGGCCGCACTGACGTAGAACGCCCTGAGGCGCGACTCCTCGACGGGCGGAGGCATCACCACCTCGCTCTCTTTCCAGTTCGGGTCGGCGTCAAAAAGCAGGCCTGCAGAAACACCCCCCGAAAAGCAGCCCAGGGCAAGCAGGCCCACAGGGGCGATACGACGGAGAATCGAGTTCAAACGTGCAATCTCCACATTGGGACCAAGCAGCCTGCCCCGCATGCAAGCCGGCAGGTGCCACACCCCTTAGGCTTCCCGCAAGCGACGCCTGCATTCAACATCTATGCGCCCGGCCCACTCAAGCCTTGAGACCCCAATTCTGCCGGCTCTGCAAGGCCCGGCAGACGGTAGGGCTCGGGCAGTTCGAATGCGCGCGAGCGATGGAGAATGCGAGCGAGCTCGATGAGCGCCATCTGGTAGACCTGACGCTTGAATTCAATCACCGCATCGAGCGGCACCCAGTAGTCACTCCAGCGCCAGGCATCGAATTCCGGATGAGAGCTCGCGCGCAGGCACACGTCGGAATCCCGCCCCACCAAACGCAACAGAAACCAGATCTGCTTCTGTCCACGATAGGTGTTGCGCCATTCACGCCGTATCCAGTGCTTCGGCACCTCATAGCGCAGCCAGCCGCGCGTGCGGCCGAGGATCTTGACGTGCTCCGGGCGCAACCCGACTTCCTCGAACAACTCCCGGTACATGGCCTGCTCCGGCGACTCGCCGTGCTTGATGCCACCTTGCGGAAACTGCCAGGAATGTTCGCGAATGCGCTTGCCCCAGAACACCTCGTTGCGCGAATTGACCAGAATGATGCCGACGTTCGGGCGAAAGCCTTCACGGTCAAGCATGTCGAACCTTCAAATTCGGTTTATTGACGGCAATTTTTTCACACTTGCGCCCCGTTTGAAAGCGCACCATGTCCGTGCATCACCTACGCTGAACGACGAGCGCGCGATCGTCATGCACGCCATGCGCTAGAATCCCGCGCTCGACAACGCCTTCTACGCAAAAGACCCTCATGCGCGCCAGCCAGTTCCACCTGTTCACCCTCAAGGAAGCCCCGTCGGACGCCGAAGTCGTCAGCCAGAAGCTGATGCTGCGCGCCGGCATGATCCGCAAGGTCGCCGCCGGCATCTACAGTTACATGCCGATGGGCCTGCGTGCCATCCGCAAGGTCGAGACCATCATCCGCGAGGAGATGGACCGCGCCGGCGCCATGGAGCTGACCATGCCGATGGTGCAGCCCGCCGAACTGTGGAACGAGACCGGGCGCTGGGACAAGATGGGCGACGAGCTGCTGCGCTTCAAGGACCGTCACGAACGCGATTTCGCGCTGCAGCCCACCTCCGAGGAGGTCGTCACCGACATCGCGCGCCAGGAGCTGAAGAGCTACCGCCAGCTGCCGAAGAACTTCTACCAGATCCAGACCAAGTTCCGCGACGAGCGCCGCCCGCGCTTCGGCGTGATGCGCGGGCGCGAATTCACCATGAAGGACGCCTACTCCTTCGACCGCAGCGAGGAAGCCGCCGGGCGCAGCTACGACATCATGTTCGCCGCCTACAAGCGCATCTTCGACCGCATCGGCCTGGAATACCGGGCGGTGGCCGCCGACACCGGCGCGATCGGCGGCGATCGTTCGCACGAGTTCCAGGTCATCGCCGACACCGGCGAGGACGCCATCGTCTATTGCCCGGACTCCGACTACGCCGCCAACATCGAGCTCGCCGAAGCAGTGTCCTTGATCGCGCGCCGTGCCGAACCTGCCAAGGCGCTGGAGAAGACCCCCACACCCGGCAAGGCCACCTGCGAGGACGTTGCCGAACTGCTCAAGGTGCCGCTGGCCACCACGGTGAAGTCGCTGGTGCTGGCGACCGACGACATCGACGACAAGGGCAAGCCGGCCGGCGTCACCGTGTGGCTGCTGCTGGTGCGCGGCGACCACGCGCTCAACGAGGTCAAGGCCGGCAAGCTTCCGGGCCTCAAGTCCGGCTTCCACTTCGCCACCGAGGCCGAGATCCTCGAGCACTTCGGCTGCAAGCCGGGCTACCTCGGCCCCATCGGGCTGAAGAAGCCGGTCAAGGTCATCGCCGACCGTACCGTCGCCCACATGGCCGACTTCATCTGCGGTGCCAACGACGCCGACTTCCACTTCACCGGCGTCAACTGGGGCCGCGATCTGCCCGAGCCCGACCTGGTGGCCGACATCCGCAACGTGATCGAGGGCGACCCCAGCCCCGACGGCGGCGGCGTGCTTGCCATCCAGCGCGGCATCGAGGTCGGCCATGTGTTCTATCTCGGCACCAAGTACTCCAAGGCGATGAACGCCACCTTCCTCGACGAGGACGGCAAGCCCAAGCACTTCGAGATGGGCTGCTACGGCATCGGCGTCACCCGCATCCTGGGCGCCGCGATCGAGCAGAACCACGACGCTCGCGGCATCATCTGGCCGCGCGCGATCGCCCCCTTCGAAGTCGTCATCTGCCCCGTCGGCTGGGGCAAGTCGCAGGCGGTGCGCGAGGAGGCCCAGAAGCTCTACGACGCGCTCGTCGCCACCGGTGTCGACGCCATCCTCGATGACCGCGACGAGCGTCCCGGCGTGATGTTCGCCGACTGGGAGCTCATCGGCGTGCCGCACCGCGTCACCATCGGCGACCGCGGGCTCAAGGAAGGCGTGGTCGAATACCAGGGCAGGCGCGATGCCGACGCCGCCAAGCTGGCGGTCGGCGAGGTGCTCGGCCACGTGCTCGACCGCCTCAAGCAGGGCTGAGCCTCCGGGAGCCCGCAATGCGCCGCCTGCCCACCCCGCTCCGCCAGCTTGCCGCCGCGTGCCTGCTCGCGCTCGCAGCGGGCGGCGCGCAGGCCGGCGCACAACAGTACGAGCCCATGGCGGCCAGTGTCCGCGCTGCGCTGCACGCCGCGGTGAGCGACGCTGCCGCCCCCATGCTGCCGATTCCGGACGCCGGCGAACGCGCACAGTGGCTCGCCGAGATGTCGCGCCGGCTGGCCAGGCGGATCCCGGACGAGGTCTACCGCACGGAACTCCTCACCAGCATCCACTACGAGGCGACCCGCGCCGGGCTCGACCCCCAGCTGGTGCTCGGCCTGATCCAGGTCGAAAGCGCCTTCCGCAAGTACGCGATCTCCTCGGCGGGCGCACGCGGCTACATGCAGGTGATGCCGTTCTGGATCAAGGTCATCGGCCGCGAGGACGACAACCTCTTCCACATGCGCACCAACCTGCGCTATGGCTGCACCATCCTGCGCCACTACCTCGACATCGAGAAGGGCGACCTGTTCCGCGCGCTGGGCCGCTACAACGGCAGCCTGGGCAAGGCGCAGTATCCCAACCTGGTACGCGCGGCGTGGGAACAGCACTGGAGCTGGAACCCGCAACAACTCGCTGCCGCCGGACAGGATACGGGTACGCCAGCAGTGCGCTGAGCCCCGGACCGGCCGGGGCCTGCCGGCGTCAACCAGCGGCGGCCAAGGGCCGCATATCGGCCGTGCGTTCCACTGCGCGCAGCCCGTCCTTCGCACCCGCAACCAGCGACTGCACGTCGCCCGAGATCTCGCCCCCTTCTTCGATGAGGATCTTGCCGTAGCGGATCTTGCCACTGACACGTCCGGTCGAGTGGATCAGCAACTGCACGCGCGCGGTCAGCTCTCCTTCGAAGTGCCCATGGATCTCGGCAATGTCGATACCAACCGTGCCCTTGTAGGCGCCCGCCTCGGCAATTCGCAGCACGCGGCTGTCCATGGTGGCCTCGACACGCCCCTCGACGACGAGCGTGTCGCAATCAAGGATCTCGGCCCCCTTCAGCTTGACGTCGGGGCCGACGATCAAGCGACTCTCGCCGCTGCGCTCCGTCGGCACTGCCGTCACCGCCTCGACCGCGTTACCTTGAGCTGCCGAGACCGCCTCGCTTGCGGCGACATCGGCAGCCGCTGGCGTCGCCGGCATCTCCGGGCTCACTGGCCGTGCGCTGACCGCACCACCAAGAGGACGCGGGCTGCGGGCTGCAGGCATCTCGGCTGTCTTGTGAAACAGATTGGGCTTGTTGAACATGCTGACTCCTTGAGGTTGATGCAGTCCTTGTGCTGCCATCGTCAGCCATGAGCATGGAACGTGCCGGGCTCCTCGCCACAGGCACTTTCCGCAGGCAGTTCAATAACCTGCAGCTCATTCCCGAGCCCATTCCCAACCCAGGGCAGCTGCGCTGGCGTCGCTGCAGCCCGACACGATGCCCTCCTGCCAGCGCCATCCCCCTGATTGCGCAACGAATCTCCCTGTCGCTTGCAGGCGACAACCGGCAGGCCTTCCTGCGCCGGACGTTACTTCACCTTGCATTTGCGTCCGCGCCGCCCTCGGCTGACTGACCTACACTGCCGCGTTTGCCGACGGCATCTTCCCCTTCAGCCTCCCGGGACCGCCTGCCCATGTTCCGCCCTTCGTTTCGCAGCATCATGCTCACCGCCTTCCTGCTGATCGCGGGCGTGCTGGCTGCCGCGGCAGTGAGCGGATGGCTCAGTCTGGAGGCGCTTGCGCGCTCGATCCACGACGGCAAGCGCAACGCCCTGGCGCTCACCGCCGCCTCACGCGTACTCGGCGAGCGCTCAGTGGACCTGGAACGCAGCGCCCGCCAGTACCTCGTGCTGGGCGAACCTGCCTTGCGGCAGCGCTTCGACGACGCCCTCAGTGAAGCGCACCTTGCTCTGGACACGCTCGAGGCCAGTGCGCAAGGGCTTGCTGCGCCAGTCGGCGAATGGCGTGCCCTGGCAGCCGCCATCGAACGAGGCCTCGAAACCACCCCCGACGGGAGCGGCGCTCAAGCCGCAGCGGACTTCAGCGCCGACTTCCTCGCCCTGAGCCAGGTGAGCGAGGCTGTAGAGCGCACCATCCAGGCGCGTCTTGCGCGTGAGAGCGAGGACCTCCTGGCAGAGCTCGAGTACCGCCGGCACCTGCTCGCCCAGCACATTCTCGCGGCGGTCGCACTTGCGGGCGTACTCGCGGCGCTCACATCATGGTGGCTGCTGCGTCCACTCGCGCGTATGGAACGCGCCATCGCCGCACTCGGCGACAACCATCTCGAATCGCCCATCCGCATCGGCGGACCCGCCGACCTGCGCCAACTCGGCGAGCACCTGGACTGGCTGCGCCAGCGGCTGGCCGAACTCGAAGCCAACCGAAATCGGGTTCTGCGCCACGTCTCGCACGAGCTCAAGACCCCACTCGCGTCCCTACGCGAAGGGGTCGCCCTGCTCAGCGACGGCATCCTCGGTCGACTCAACGCCGAACAGCGCGAAGTTGCCGGCATCCTGGACAGCAGTGCACGCGCACTGCAGGAGCGCATCGAACAGCTCCTGCACTACAACGCCACCCAGTTCGATGCGCGCCGCCTGGACCGCAAGCCAACTGCCCTGCTGCCGCTGCTGTCCGAGGTCGTAAGCGAGCATCAGCTCCTCATCCAGGCGCACAAGCTGGAGGTTCGGATCGAGGGTGACGCGCCGATCCTTTCGGCCGACGTCAGCAAGCTGCGCATCGCCTTGTCGAACCTCATCGCCAACGCAATCCGCTTCAGTCCCGAGCACGGCCTCATCCGCATCGATGTCCAGGTCCAGGAGCCTCAAGTCATCATCGACTGCCGCGACGACGGACCGGGCGTCGCCGAAGAGGAACTTGAGCGGATCTTCGAACCCTTCTTCCGCGGCAGCCGCAGCAGCACCGCAAGCACCAAGGGCAGCGGCATCGGGCTGGCCATCGTGCGCGAGTTCGTCGCCGCGCATGGCGGGTACGCCAGGGCCCTGCCGAGTCCGCAGGGCGCACACTTCCAGCTGGAGCTCCCCCATGCATGATGCACACCCGCACCGACACCCGACTGCGCGCCTACGGCACGCACTCTCACTCGTCCTCGCATGCATTGCCCTTGCTGCCTGCACGAACCTTCCGGGCCGGGACGCACCGCACGCAACAACGGTCACTGAGGAGGCGCCCCCATCCGAGCAGGCAGCCATGAATCGGCTGCACGCAGCAGTACAGGCCAGCCAGCCCGACCGCGCGCGGCTCAATGAAGCACGCCGCCAGCTCGAGCACCTGCTGGAGGACGACAGCACCGAGGCGCGCGCCCATCACCCCTTTGCACGCGCTCTGCTCACCCAGATCCGCGAACGCCAACGCCAGGCGGCCCAGCTCGAACGCCTGGAGCGCGAAATCGAAACGCACAAGGGCGAGCTCACCACGAGCCGCAGGCACGCGGCCGAGTTGCAGCGCAAACTCGACGCCCTGACTGCAATAGAGCGCACGCTGCCTGCGCCCTCGAGCGTTCCACCCTACGGTCAGAATGGCCTCGCTCCGCGATGAGCGCCAGGGCGACAGCTCCGATCCCTGCCGCCGCACGCCTGCTGCTCATCGACGACGACACCGATCTGCTGCGCCTGCTGTCGATGCGGCTCAAGGCCAACGGCTATCGGGTAAGCGCGGCATGCAGCATCGCCTCGGCGCACGCGCGCCTGGCCATGGAGACCTTCGACCTCGTCCTCAGCGACGTCCGCCTGCCCGACGGCGACGGCCTCACGCTGTTCGAAGACATCCGGCGCCACCACCCCGCGCTGCCGGTGATCATGATCACCGCACACGGCAGCATCCCGGACGCGGTGGACGCGACGACACGCGGCGTCGCCGACTATCTGACCAAACCGTTCGACGGCCAGGCCCTGCTCGACCGCATTGCCAAAGCGCTCGGAAATGCCTCCTCGACAAGCATTGCCGAAGGCGACCGGGCCGACTGGTGCAAGGCCATCATCAGCCGCAGCAGCCGCATGCGCGCACTGCTCGCCGAGGCGAGACTGGTCGCGGCTTCCGACGCCAGCGTCCTGATCCTGGGTGAGAGCGGCACGGGCAAGGAACTCCTCGCACGCGCGATCCACAACGCCAGCGCACGCGCGCAAGGCCCCTTCGTAGCGATCAACTGCGGGGCAATCCCGGACCAACTGCTCGAATCCGAGCTTTTCGGGCATGTACGCGGGGCGTTTACCGGCGCCACCTCAACCCACGCCGGCCTGATCCAGGCGGCAGACGGCGGCACCCTGTTCCTCGACGAAATCGGCGACATGCCGCCCGCACTGCAGATCAAGCTGCTGCGTGTCCTGCAGGAGCGCGCAGTACGGCCGGTCGGCAGCACGCAGGCGAGTCCGGTAAACCTTCGCATCCTGTCGGCCACGCACCGCAATCTGGAAGACGCGCTGGGCAACGGCCAGTTTCGCGAGGACCTCTACTACCGGATCAATGTCGTCAGCCTGGACCTTCCGCCGCTTGCCGAGCGTCGCGAGGACATCCCGCTGCTCGCCGAGCATTTCCTGCGCACGCTGGCGAGGCGCTATGGCAAGGACGTGAATGGATTCGCCGCCGACGCGCTCGAGACACTGGCCATCAGCCAATGGCCGGGCAATGTGCGCCAGCTCCACAACGTGGTCGAGCAGGTCTGTGCCCTCAGCACCACGCCCCTGGTCCCGCGCAGCCTCGTCGAGCGCGCGTTGCGCGCACAACCGATCGAAGCCTTGAGCTATGCCGAGGCCAAACAGCGCTTCGAGCGAAACTACCTGATACAGCTTTTGAAACTTACCGCGGGTAACGTCACCGATGCTGCACGCTTGGCAGATCGCAACCGCACCGAGTTCTACCGGCTGCTGCAGCGCCATGGGCTCAGCCCGGAACCGTTCCGCGCCGAGAACCAGCCAGACGAAGAACAAACCCGCAGCCCTTCAAGGAGACCCGCATGAGCATGCGTCAGACCGTAACCACCATCCTCGCCACCACCGCACTGGCCTGGTCGGTGCATAGCCCCGTGATCGCGGCAGGCCCGCAGGCGGCAGCGCCACAAGTCACCGCCAATAGCTGCGCCGACGACAAGAAGGCCGGCGCCGACGGCAGCACGCCGCAGAAGCCGACCTCGACCTGAACGCTCCAACCGTGGGCGGCCCGCTTCAGGCCGTGCCACCCACGGTAAGACCGTCGATCCGCAGCGTCGGCTGACCGACGCCCACCGGCACGCTCTGGCCATCCTTGCCGCAGGTGCCGACGCCCGGGTCGAGCATCATGTCGTTACCGATCATCTTGACCTTGGTCAGCGCATCCGGACCGTTGCCGATCAGAGTCGCCCCCTTGACCGGGCGCGTCACCTTGCCGTTCTCGATCAGGTAGGCTTCGGCGGTCGAGAACACGAACTTGCCCGAGGTGATGTCCACCTGGCCGCCGCCGAAGTTTGCGGCATACAGCCCCTTCTTCACCGATCGGATGATCTCTTCGGGGTCCTTGTCGCCATTGAGCATGTAGGTGTTGGTCATGCGCGGCAAGGGCAGATGGGCGAAGGACTCGCGCCTGCCGTTGCCGGTTAGCGGCATGCCCATCAGGCGCGCATTCATCATGTCCTGCATGTAGCCGGTAAGAATGCCGTCCTCGATGAGCACCGTGCGTTCGGTCGGGTTGCCCTCGTCATCGATCGACAGCGAACCGCGCCGGTCCTGCAGCGTGCCGTCATCGACCACGGTAACGCCTTTCGCCGCCACCTGCTGGCCGATCCGCCCCGAGAAGGCCGAACTGCCCTTGCGGTTGAAGTCCCCCTCCAGACCGTGGCCGATGGCCTCGTGCAACAGGATGCCCGGCCAGCCCGGCCCCAGCACCACCGGCATGGTGCCGGCCGGTGCCGGGTCGGCGCCAAGGTTGACGCGGGCCTGATGCACCGCCGCGCGCGCATAGTCGTGCAGCCGATCGTCGCAGAAGTAACCGTAATCGTAACGGCCGCCGCCGCCGCCGCTACCCTGCTCGCGGCGACCGTCCTCCTCCATGATGACGGTGATCGACACCCGCACCAGCGGCCGAACGTCCGCAGCCATATGGCCATCGCTGCGCGCCACCATCACCACCTCCCACGAGCCGGCAACATGGGCCATGACCTGGGTGACGCGGGGATCTTCCGCACGAGCAAAGCGCTCGAGGCGTTCGAGCAGGCGCACCTTGGCGGTGTCGTCCAATGAGTCGAGCGGGTCGTCAGCGCGGTAAAGGCGGCGCTTGAGCTTGTGCGCACGCATATCCACCTTGCGCCGCTCGCCTGCGGCGGCGATGGCACGGGTAGCCGTGGCAGCGCCGACCAGGGCATCAAGCGAAATGTCGTCGGAATAGGCGAACGCTGTCTTCTCGCCGCTGATCGCGCGCACACCCACGCCCTGCTCGATGTCGAAACTGCCCGACTTGACGATACCCTCTTCCAGACTCCAGGCCTCCGAGCGCTGATACTGGAAGTACAGGTCGGCAAAGTCGATATCGTGGCGCATCAGCTTGCGGAAGGTCTTCTCGAGCTCGGCCTCGCCCAAGCCATAGGGCGAGAGCAGGTAACGGTCGGCGACCTTGAGTGGATTCTGGGACTTGCTCATTGGAATTCCTTGCAGGTGTCGCCAGCGTTGACCGGCCCCACACCAAAACGATCTTCGGGATTAAAGGAGTGCATGCTCAGCCCAGGCGGCGGTGACGCAGCGCAGGCAGGCTCTCGCGCACCGCAGCGATGCGCGCAGGATCCAGTTCGGAGACAACGACCCCTTCGCCGACCTCGCGACAGGCGAGCACCTCGCCCCAGGGGTCGATGATCATGCTGTGCCCCCAGGTGACGCGCCCGTTGGGGTGGCGACCGCCCTGGGCCGGCGCCATGACGTAGCACTGGTTCTCGATCGCGCGCGCGCGCAACAGAACCTCCCAATGCGCTCTCCCCGTCGTGTACGTGAAGGCGGCAGGCAGGACGATCAGGTCAAGCTCGCCCATGGCACGAAAAAGCTCGGGGAAGCGCAGGTCGTAGCACACCGACAAGCCCGTGCGTCCGGCTGGAGAGTCGAAGCAGCACGGCGTGCTGCCCGGCTCGATTGTGGCAGCCTCGTCGTAGCGCTCCTCGGCACGCTGAAAGCCGAACAGATGAATCTTGTCATAGCGCGCGGCAAGCCGGCCCTGGGCATCGAACACCAGGGTGCTGTTGCGTACCTTGTTCTGTACCTCGGCCTGCAGCGGGACCGTGCCGCCGACCAGCCAGATCCCATGGCGACGCGCGGCATCGGCCAGAAAGGACTGCAACGGCCCCTCACCCTCGGCTTCACGGATGCGCACCTTGGCCATCTCGTCGCTGCTGATGAGCGGAAAATACTCGGGCAGGGCGACCAGACACGCGCCCTCGGCCGCGGCCTCGGCAATCAACGCATCCACGGCCTTCAGGTTGGCGTCGACATCGGGGCCCGACACGGTCTGCACGGCGGCGATGCGGACGGGCGCCTCAGGCAGGGCGGCTTCGACAGATTCGGCAGGCTTGGTAATGGTCATATAGCGTACTCGAGGACAAGTCGCAGGGCTGGCAGGATCCCCATTCACGTCATTGAGCGGGCGGCAACTCGACGTTGCCACGCTTGGCAACCTGTGGGTCTACCCAACTGCCTGTAACGGCATACTCGAACGCGAACAGCTTCTCGATCGGGTCGCTGAGCACCTTCTGGGCGAGATAGGTGACAACCCCCACGGCCGGATTGAGCAAGCCCGCCGCCGCACCGATGGCGATCGACTCGGACAGCGTCGGCTGTACGATCACACGCAAGTCCTGGGTCTCGGCAACGAGGTCGGTCGTACCGCTCATCCGCACCCGCGCCGCCGGCCCGCGGATCTCGAGGTCGTCGGTGCGCATCACCCCCGCGGTCACGTCGATGCTACCGGAAATGCGATCGAAGGCGAATCCTTCCGAGAACACGTCGCGAAAATCGAGTGTAATGCGCCGCGGCAAGGATTGCAGGCTGAGAATGCCGAGCAAGCGCCCGACTCCAGGCTCGAGCTTGTTGAATTGGCCGGCCCCGGCCTCAAGCTGCAGACGACCGGCCAGCGACGCGTAGTCGATCGCGGTCGGCGCGCCCTGCCAGCCAAGCTCGCCGCTCAGCGATGCCTGACCACCGCGTACGACGTCAGGGTAGCCGATACGACGCGAGAAGCGTCCGACGTCGGCGGTATCGAAACTGAACTCCATGCGCGTGCGCTGGCGCCCTGCAGCCAGCCACTGCCCGCTCCCGGACAGCCGCCCATCATCATTGGCGATCGCGAAGCGGTCCAGCTCCCATAGACCGCCACGGTTGCGGGCAAGAACCTCGAGGCGACCGAGATCCATCCCACGCAGCTCGAAGCGTTCAGCCACCACATCCAGGGCAGGCAAACGGCGGGGGGGTGTATCCCCGATCCGGGCCTCCGCAGCCTCGGTGCCACTGGCACGACTCTGCGCATCCGCCGCACCAATGCGCAGGAAGCGCAGCCGCGCTGCCAGCGCACCACTGCCCGCACTGCGCCAGTCGAGCTCGCCGGCAGCGAGATCGCTGTCGATGCGCGCCGTCCAGCCCCCCTGGTCGGGCACTGCACGCAGGTCCACCGCGCGCAGACGATGACCGAAGGCGGTAAGCTCATCGGCCGCAAGCGCGACGGCGGCCAGCGGCAAAGCCGCCAGGCCATCACCACCACGCTCGGCCACGGCATCGGTCCCGTCATCGTCACCGGCGTCGAGCACACGCCGCCATGCATCCAGATCGAGGCCATCGAGGACGCCCGCGACCGCCACCCCGGAGGACGATCGCGGCACCGCATCAGCCGTCGCACGGCCCAGTGCGACCCCACCGCTCAGGCTCGTCCACTGCCCGTCGGAACGCTGGAGCTCGGCACGCACCAGCCCGCCGAGCCCGAGCACGAGCTCACTGTGCGCCTGCCCTGCCGGGTAGCTGACCGCCAGCTTCAGCGGCCAGCTCTCGCTGGCAGGCTTGTTCACCGGCGGCGGCAGGCTGGAAGCTACCCCCAACAGATCGGAGCTCACTTCCAGACGCGTACCGTCCTTGCCGACCAGGACGCTGGTCGACCACGCTGCCGTTCCCGACAGGCCATCGAGCAGGGGAATGTCGTAGGCGGCCCTGAGCGCCGCTGCGTCGGCCTTGCCTGCTGCCTCGAAGCGCACGCTGCCGTCGGTGGCGGTCCGCGCGCTCAGGCGTAGCGGATGCCCGAACAACTGCGCGCGCGCCTCGGGAATGGCGAGGCTGTCAGCGGTGAAGCGCACACGCCCGGCCGCGCGTTCGAGCGCCGGCAGGCCCTCGACCAGCGCAATGCGGTTGGCCGCAAAGCGGTACTCGCCCACCACCGTGGTATCGACCACGCTACGCAACGGCATCACCAGCTTGAGCTCAAGCTCTCCCTTCCCCTCTGCGCGCATGCCGTCGGTGAAACCTCCGATGCGCCGCGACACCGGGCTGGCGGACACGAAGCGCAGGAAATCGGCCGTCGCCCCCCGCGCCTGACCGGTAATGGTCATGAGTTCGGTGGGACGCTGGTCCAGGTCCGGCACGTCGGCCACCACCCCCGCCAAGTCGACGCCGAGGACACGCCCGCGGTCGGCAAGGATGCGCATGCCAGGCCCTTCGAAGCGCACCTCGCCATGAATGCCCTCGATCGACGGCCAGCCAGGTGCATAGTCGAGCAGGGCGTCTTCCACCCGAATGCTGACCAGGAAGGTGCCATCACCATCCCGGAAGGGGAAGTCGGCCAGCCGGCCGCGCAGGCGCAGGCGCGCCTCGGGCACCACGGCGGCGCGGATGGCGGTGCGCACCCAGTCATGAGTGTGGCGATTGACCACGCGCGGCAGGTAGCGCCACACCGCCGTGCCCTCGGCGCGGCTGAGCCTGGCCTGGAGGTCGATCTCGCCCGCCCCCTCGCGGCCCGGCCAGTACCGCCCGGACGCCGTACCAGCCGCGTCGATGTTGTCGAACTCCGCACCATCGAGTGCGATTTCAAGCCCTCTCTCGCGACGCAGCCAGCTCCCCTCGGCGCGCAAGCGGTCAAACGCCAGGCGGCCCGACTCGAACACATCCGGCAGGTCCAGGTGCGCCGTACGCGCATCGATTCGGTAACGGCCTCCGCGCTGGTCGCCGTCGATCGTGCCCGACACCCCGCCCAGGCCCGGCAAGCCATCGCGCGCGAGCAGGCCGAGCTCGGCAAAGCGCGCCCTCACGCGCCACGCCTGGGGTGCCGAGGAGTCGCCGTCCCAGCTCAGGCTGAGATCGTCGACACGGCCATGGGGAGCCAACCCCGCGAGGCGCGCACGCACGCCCTCATCGACCGGGAGGTAAGCGACAAGCCCTGCCAGTGCGGCGAGATCGAGGTGGCTCGCCGTCACGCTGCCGCCAGCTTGCGCGCCATCGGGCGCCTTTCGCAGCTGCACATCGAAGTCGGTTGGCGCCACGGCAAGGCCCGCCACCGTGCGCAGCGCGAGCTGCTGCCCGCTCAAGCGCAGCAGGCCCAGCTTGCGCTGAAGTGACAGGCGGCCGTCGAGATGGCTCACCGCAAGCTCCGGCAGGCCGGGCGCAAGTGTCGCCACGACGCCATCGAGCACGACGTCTGCGGTCATGTCGAGCGCACCACCGGCCGAGGCCTCGAACCAGGCCCGCACCCCTCCATGCCCGGCAAGCGGAAGCGGGTAATCGATCCAGGCCGTCCATGCACCGAGGTCGGCGCGCTCGAGCTCCACGTACATGCGCGCCTCGAGCTCACCGGCCTGCGCCGCCCCAGGCAGCTCGAGCCGGTCGAGTTCTCCGCGCACGACCAGAGTCGAGGCGAGCGCCTGTTGCGGCCGTGCCTGCAGGGCGAAACGGGCTGGCGAGGCGCGCTGATCAAGGCGGAACTCGAGCTGATCGAGCTCCAGCACAGGCGCGCCTCGGACCTTGTCGGTCCAGCGCAGTCGCGAATCGTGGACGACGATCTGGCGCTGAGCGAGCAACCACTCGAGCCCCCTGCCCTCCTCGCCCCCGCTCGTGTCCGCCACCAGGCCGGCGACCAGGATCGTTCCATCGGCCTCGCGCCTCACATCGAGCTCGGCCGCGGCGATATCGAGGCGATGGAAGTGGGGCTGCAAACGCAACAGCGAGGACCATGCCAGGGTGGCATCGACCTTTGGCAGCACCAACGCCGGACGCCCATCGGCATCTGCGATGCGAAGGTTCTCGATCAGCAGCCTCGGCCGCCATCCGGCCCAGCGCCCCTCGACCGCCGCAATCGACACCTCGACTCCGAGGCTGGCCGTCACTGCCGCCGCGATGTCGTCGCGGAAATCGCCCACTGCGGGCATCAGCACATGGCGCACCACCAACACCGCCCCGGCACCCAACAGCCAGGCCAGCATGATCAGCCTGAGACACCACGCGACGAGGCGGCGCCAGCCGGAAGCCGGGGCACGCGGCGTGGGCGGCAAATCGGAACTGCCGGGGGTCAGGGCATCGCTCATGAAAAGGGGTGTTGGCCTGCCGGGCGATAGCCGGCATGGATAGAATGTGTGTCTGCCGCCCCTCGCCTCAGGGCCGACCCAGCGCGCATTTTACCAACGAACACTGCGCCCGCAGCGGAGCTTCGCCATGTTTGCCTCGTCACCCGCCCCCGCGAACGAATACGAAACCGCCGTCGTCGAGGCGCGCAGGTACTCGCGCTATCTCAGCCGCATGCTCGACAGCCAGCCCTGGCTCGCACCCGCACTGGCGGCAAGCCTGGGCCAGCCACTCAGGGCCGAGGACATGCAGCGCTTCATCGCCGAGCGCGAAACGGCGTTCAGCGACGCCGAAAGTGCGCTCGGACCGACGCTGCGCCGACTGCGCAGCTGGGTGATGTGCAATCTCATCGTCCGCGACCTGCGCCTGGGCGCCCCCCTTGCCGAGGTCACCGAGACGATGACCGTGCTCGCCGAGGTCGCCGTGCGCCACGCCCACGACGTGTTGCGGGCGGCCCTGGTGCAACGCTACGGCCAGCCGCTGTCGCCCACCGGCTGGGAGCAGGAACTACTCGTCATCGGCATGGGCAAGCTGGGAGGGCGGGAGCTCAACGTATCCTCCGACATCGACCTCATCTTCCTGTACCCCGAGGACGGCGACACCGGCGGTGCCAAGGTGATCAGCAACTTCGAGTTCTTCGAGCGCCTCGGCAAGCAGCTGATCAAGGCACTCGCCGAGGTGACCGAGCACGGCCAGGTTTTCCGCGTCGACATGCGTCTGCGTCCGAACGGCGATTCGGGCCCGCTGGTGGGCAGCCTCGACATGCTGGAGAACTACTTCATCACCCAGGGGCGCGAATGGGAGCGTTACGCCTGGATCAAGGCCCGCGTCATGCTCGGTGAGCGCTGGACCGAGCTCGAGAAGCTCTCCCGCCCCTTCGTGTTCCGCAAGTACCTCGACTTCGGCGCCATCAACGCCATGCGCGACCTGCATGCGCAGATCCGCCGCGAGGTCGCGCGCCGCGACCGCGCGCACAACGTCAAACTCGGCCCGGGCGGAATCCGCGAGATCGAGTTCATCGCCCAGGTCTTCCAGCTCATCCGCGGCGGCCGCGACAGCGCGCTGCAGGTCCGCCCGACGCAGAAGGTGCTCGCCCTGCTCGCCGAACGCGGCATCCTTGCGACTACCGCGGTGGAGGAACTCGGCGCCGCCTACGTCTTCCTGCGGCGCCTCGAGCACCGCCTGCAGTACCTTGACGACGCACAGACCCACGACCTGCCGCAGAGCGCAGCCGACCAGCAGCTGATCGCCGAGGCCATGGGCTTCGGCAGCCATGCCGAGCTCATGACGGCGCTCGACACACACCGTCGCATCGTCAGCCAGCACTTCGACAGTGTGTTCGGCGACCCCTCGGACGAAGACCACAGCCTGGACGCAACCTGGCAGGGCGCCGAGGATATCGAGACCGTCACCCCGGTGCTTGGCGAACTCGGCTACCGGCACCCGCGCAGCGGCGCCGAGCGCCTTGCATCGATCCATGCCAGCCCGCGCTACCGGCAACTGCCCAACAACATCAAGGGCCGCTTCGATGCGCTCATTCCCCGCGTCATCGAAGCCGCAGCCTCCACACCGGGCCCCGACGACACGCTGGCGCGCTGCCTCGACCTCATGGAGGCGATCGGCCGCCGCGGCGCCTATCTGGCGTTGCTGCAGCAATACCCTCAGGCCTTGCGCCGTGTCGCCGACCTGATGAGCGCCTCGCGCTGGGGCGCACAGTTCCTGACCCGGCACCCGATCCTGCTCGACGAGATGCTCGACGCCCGCAACCTCGACACCGCCCCCGACTGGAAAGCCTTCCGCGCCGCGCTCGGCAGCGAACTCGAGGCCCTCGAACCCGACATGGAGCGCCAGATGGACGTGATGCGCGAACAGCACCACGCCCAGGTATTCCGCCTGCTGACGCAGGACATCGCCGGCCTGCTCACGGTGGAGAAGCTCGCCGACCACCTATCCGAACTGGCGGACATCATGCTGGACCTGACCCTGCCGCTGTGCTGGCGACGGATCAAGATCCGCCACCGCGACACGCCACGCTTCGCCGTGATCAGCTACGGCAAGCTCGGCGGCAAGGAGCTTGGCTACGCCTCGGACCTCGACATCGTGTTCCTCTACGACGACGAAGCCCCCGAGGCGGCGGAGATGTACACCCGGCTCGCGCAACGCACCAACACCTGGCTGTCGAGCCAGACCGCCGCCGGCCAGCTCTTCGACACCGACCTGCGCCTGCGCCCGAACGGCGAGTCGGGGATGATCGCGACCTCGCTGGAGGCCTTCCGCAAGTACCAGCTCGAATCGGCCTGGGTGTGGGAGCACCAGGCCCTTACCCGAGCGCGCTTCTCGGCCGGCGATCGAGCACTCGGCGAGGCCTTCGAGCGCATCCGCTGCGAGGTGCTGCGCTTGCCCCGCGACCTCGGCACGCTGCGCGCCGAGGTGCTCGGAATGCGCCACAAGATGCGGGACGCACACTCGGGCAAGAGCGAGCTGTTCGACCTCAAGCACGACCGCGGCGGACTCATCGACGTCGAGTTCCTGATCCAGTATCTCGTACTCGGCCACGCCCACCGCCACCCCGAACTCACCGGCAACCTCGGCAACATCGCATTGCTGCGCATCGCCGGCGAACTCGGTCTGATCCCGCCCCCCCTCGCCGCCGCCTGCGCCGACAGCTACCGTGAATTGCGCCGCCTGCAGCACCGCCAGCGCCTCAACGACCGGCCCTCGCGCATCCACCCCGAAGAAGCCGAGACCGCGCGCGAACCCGTGCAGGCGCTGTGGCGACACATCTTCGACGAGTGAGGCGCCCCCCGGACCCGACGCCGCACATGGAGATGAGAGATGAAATATTTCATGTCATGAAAGCAAGCATGACGCACCGCGTCATGGCGACTAGAATCGGCCGGATATCACTTCTCGCCCCGCCAAGGGACTGCACTCGATGAACCAGGAAATCGAACTCAAGCTGACGCTGCCCAAACGGGCACTCGCAGCCCTTCGCCGCCACCCGCTGGTGAGTGAATGCGACAAGCTGGGCAATGCCGTCACCCTCGACAACACCTATTTCGACACCCCCGAACTAAGCCTCAAATCGCGTCGCGTGGCGGTCCGCATCCGGCGCCAGGGGCGACAGCTGCTGCAGACGGTGAAGTGCGCGGCAGTTTCCAGTGGCGGCCTGTCGCAACGCCCCGAGTGGGAACAAGCCTATTCCGGGGCATTCGATTTTTCTGCGGTCGATATCCCCGAGGCCGCAAAGCTGCTGCACCGCCACGGCGAAGCCCTGGTGCCCGTATTCACCACCCGCTTCCGCCGCGAGACCCGGCGCTATGCCCCGCGCCCGGGGCTGAGCATCCTGCTCATGATCGACACCGGCGATGTGCTGCTGAGCACTGCCGACGGTGAACAACGCAGCACCCCTATCTGCGAACTGGAACTCGAGCTCGAGGAGGGGCGCGCCCAGGACTTGCTCGAGCTGGCGTGCACACTCGCGCAGGATATTCCCCTCATGCCTTCGGACATTTCCAAGGCCGAACGCGGCTACAGGCTGTTCCTCGGCACCCCGGTTGACGTGGTGCGTTCCGAACCCTCGCCGATCAGGTCCGGACAGAACGTGGTCGAAGCCTTCCGCTGCCTTGCCCAGTCCTGCGTACGCCAGTGGCAGGCCAACGCCGCCGCTGCACTGGCGCACCCGGACCCGGACAGCATCCACCCTGACTTCATCCACCAGCTGCGCGTCTCGCAGCGCCGCCTGCGCGCGCTGCTCAAGTCTTTCGCGCCGGCGCTGCCCACGGATTTCGTAGGCGAGTGGAACGCACGCCTGCGCGACAATGCCAGCCGCTTCGGCGATGCCCGCGACCTCGACGTGTTCTGCACCGAACTGCTCGACGCCGTCAGCGCCGAAGGTCTGGCCGATGCCGCTGCGCTCGAAGCCTTGCTGGACAAGGCTCATCGCGCCCGCGACGAGGCACGCAGCAAGGCGTCCCACAGCCTCGACATGGCCACACAGGGACGCCTGCTGCTCGAGTTCAGCGCCGCGCTGATGCGCCTGCCCACCAACAGCCTTGCCATCGCAGCAGACCTGCGCACCTTCGCCCGGCTGCGCCTGGACCGCCTGCGCAAGCGCGCACGGCGCCAGTTCGAGGCGGCGTCGGCCCTTGTCCCGGAGCGTCTGCACGCGCTGCGCATCGGATTCAAGCAGTTGCGCTATGGGGTCGAGTTCTTCGGCCCGCTGTTCCAGGCCAAGACGATGGGGCGTTACCTCGAAGGCATGGTTCGGGCGCAAAGCACACTCGGCTTCCTGCAAGACGTCGACACCGCACATCAGCGCCTGCGTCTGTGGGCAGAGGAAACCCCGGCCACGGCCAGCGGCGCGGCCTTCGTACTGGGCTGGCACGCATCCCGTTACGCACGCCTGCGCCGACGGGTGCTGCAGGACTGCGAGCCCCTGCTGTGGGGCAAGAAACCATGGTGAACGACACCTGCCCGGCGCGATGCTGCGCGCAACGGCATGACAAGCCGTCACGCCGCTGCAACATGCCTACGCAATGATGCCGACCCCACCATCCCGGAAGGAAGACATGGATCTCTTGCTGTGGCGTCACGCCGAAGCCGTGGACGGCAGCCCCGACCACACTCGGGAACTCACCGCGCGCGGTCACAAACAGGCGCGCAAGGTCGCTGCCTGGCTGGATGAGCACCGTCCAAAACAACTCAAGATCCTCGTCAGCCCCACCGTGCGCACCCGCCAGACGGCAACCGCTTTCACCGACAGCTTCCAGGTCGTGCCCAGCCTGGGGCCCGATGGCAACGTCGCCGACCTGCTCGCTGCCACGGGCTGGCCGGACGCGAGTGGCGCCGCACTGGTAGTCGGCCACCAACCGGCTCTAGGCCGCCTTGCCGCCTTGTTGCTGGCCGGGCAGGAGGCCGACTGGACGATCAAGAAAGGCGCGCTGTGGTGGTTCACCAACCGCGTCCGCGAGGGCGAAAGCCAGACCGTGCTGAGAGCGGTGATCCCGAGCGATTTCGCTTGACTGCAGCAGCGCCGGTGCCAGCCGACGCAAGTGTACGGCAAGGAGTGAATTCCTCACGGCACCCGCGGTCTGAAGGGTTCAGAATCGTACGACGCCGGAGCATGGCCGCCGCCTGCGCGGCCTGCGGGCGGACGCTTGTGCTTTGCCGCGCAATGCGTAAGATGCCGTCTTCGGCCCGGAACGGAACATGTTCGAACGCTTTTTGCCCTCTCGCGAAGCCATCACGCAAAGCCGCATGCTGCGCTGGCTGGGGCCGCGTATTCATGATCCGCTGCTGTGGCACATCAACCGCCGTGCAGTCGCACGCGGGGTGGCGATGGGGGTGTTCTTCGGCCTGATGATCCCGATCGCGCAGATTCCTGCGGCGGCCATCGCGTCGCTCGTCCTGCGCGGCAATCTCTGGATCGCCGCCGTCTCCACGCTGGTCAGCAACCCGCTCACTTACGGGCCCATCTACTATTTTGCCTACCGCCTCGGCGCAGGCGTCATCGGCACCCGTACGCCGCCCGACCTGACGCCCGAGGATGTCGAGGCGCCCATCCGCATGATCGACTCCCTGGCACAGGCATGGGCCTGGGTATCGGGCATCGGCCAGCCGTTACTGGTAGGCATGGTCATGATGGCAGTCACCGGCTCGCTCATCGCCTACTGGGGGGCGCAGCTGTTCTGGCGCTTCAAGGTCGTCAACAAATGGCGCCGCCTGCATCGCGAACGCCGGGCGCGCGCGGCATCTGCAGCCAGAAGGCCGCTTGGAAGCGCCTGAAGCGCGGCGTATCCTTACCAGCCCGGTCAACCGCAGAGCGAACAGCCCGATCATGGACGAGCCCATCCCCGACGGCACCCTCGCCACTATCGAGGGCGTGCGGCGCATCCACCACGACGGCTACTGGCTGAAGGTCTACGATCCGCCGGCTGATTCCCTGCAAGCCAAGAAGCAGCTCATCCAGGCCCTGACGCGGCGCCTGTTCAATCACGTCGAGCACGGCATCAACATCCCCGGCAAACGCCTGGACGACGCACGCCGCGCCTACGAAGCCGAGACCGAGCCCGCGCGCAAACGCGTCAAGGGGGCCATGTTCGCCGGCGCCCTGTTCAACCGCGCGACCGACATTTTCACCAAACTGGTCGAGTTGCAGGAACTCGGCATCGAAATCGACACCGACAACGCGCTCATGCGCGAGTGCGGGCTATGCCTGCAGGAAGCGCTGAACCTTGGACGCCTGGTACTGCATCGCAGCGGGGACGAGGGCATCGACGAGCTCTGGGGCGAGCCTTTCCGCGCGTTCTCGATCCCGGTGGAGGCTTTCTACGAAAGCCGTTACATCAAGATCGCGCAGGCCCTGCGCGAGATAGACCGCATCGCCACCGTCATGGCGGCCACCTTTGCCGGGTCGCCGCTTTTCCAGGGCATAGACCCCCTGGTGCTCGAATTTGCCCGCATCGCGAAGGTCAAATGCGAGACGCTGCGCACCGATCCGGACATCTTCGAGGTCTGGGCCGACTTCGTGGTCGCATCGGAGCGCCTCGGCGCCGTTGCCCCCTGTCTGTCGCCCACCTCCACGCCGGCAGAGCACCAGCTTGCCGCCGACGGCCTTCGCCTGATCCTGCAAGGGCGCAATCTGCTCACCGACATCACGCGGGCACGCGTGACGATGCCCAAGAGTGCGCGTGAGTACATCGAGCGCTGCGAGACCTACGCGGCACTCGCCCAGGCTGCAGCACGGCCCGCGCTGGCAGTGGTCGGCAGTCGCCCGCGCAAGCGCGGGCCGACCGCCCCGGCGGTGCTCAGACGATGATGCCGCCGCCCAGACAGACCTTCGACTCGTAGACGACCACACTCTGACCCGGCGTCAGCGCCCATTGCGGCTGGGCAAAGGCGATCTCGGCTCGACCATCAGCGATGCGGTCGATCTCGCAGGGCTGGTCGGGCGTGCGGTAACGGGGCTTGGCGGTATAGACCCAGTTCGTGTGAGGGTCGCGGCCGGCGATCCAGTTGAGATCGGTCGCGAGCAAACGCTCCCTGAGCAGCGCGGGATGCGCATGCCCCTGCACCACGTAGAGCACGTTCGCCTTGATGTCCTTGCTGGCGACGTACCAGGCATCGTGCTCGCCCGCCTCATCCTGGTTACCCTTGATGCCGCCGATGTGCAGCCCCTTGCGCTGGCCAATGGTGTGGTACATGAGGCCCTGGTGTTCTCCGAGCAGTCGACCATCGTCAAGCGCACGGATCTCGCCCGGCTGCGTAGGCAGATACCGCATCAGGAACTCGCGGAACGGGCGCTCGCCGATGAAGCAGATGCCAGTGGAGTCCTTCTTCGCCGCCACATGCAGCCCGGCCTGCTCGGCAATCCGGCGCACCTCTCGCTTGTAGAGCGTACCGAGCGGAAACAAGGTTCTTGCCAGTTGTGCCTGACCGAGGCGGTACAGGAAGTAGCTCTGGTCCTTGGTGCCATCCTCGGCCTTGAGCAGCTGGAACTCGGTACGCCCGTCGTTCGTCCACTCGCGCACCTGCGCGTAGTGCCCGGTTGCAATCCGATCCGCGCCCATCTGCATGGCATGATCGAGGAAGCAACGGAACTTGATCTCGGAGTTGCACAGCACGTCCGGATTGGGCGTGCGGCCCGCCTCGTACTCGCGCAGGAAGTCGGCGAACACGCGGTCCTTGTACTCCTTGCTGAAGTTCACGACTTCGAGCTCGATGCCGATCACGTCGCACACCGAAGCGACATCGACGAGATCCTGGCGACTCGAGCAGTACTCGGAGTCGTCGTCGTCCTCCCAGTTCTTCATGAACAGCCCGGTAACGTCATAACCCTGCTGCTTGAGCAACAGCGCCGTCACCGACGAATCCACCCCGCCAGACATGCCGACGACCACCTTCATCCCGTTCGGGTCCTTAATGGACATTCGGTCCGCCTCCCTTTAGCCATTCGTCGAGCGGCAGGACCACCGCCGGCTCGCCGTGATCGACGAACCATGCGTCGATCGCAAAACGTTCTCCGGCGACAGTCGCCGGTGCCTGTGCGTGCTCAGGCGCGACATCGTAGCGCGCTGCGCCATGCTCTGCAGCGGCGAGCATGGCAGGCTCGAGGGCGGGCGCATCCGCGGCCGGTTCTTGCGCCAGGACCTCGACCACCGCGCTGAAGTGCTGCAGGATGAAGCGCGTACGCCGTGCCGGCTCGAGCACGCGATGAAAGCGCAGCATGCCGCGCGCCTCTAGCAAGGCCAGCCAGCGCGTACTGGTGGTGGCGTGATCGATGCAGTCCATGCGTCCTTCCACGCCATCGTCCAGAAAGTTGCCGGCGCGGTCATTGCCGACCGGCGACTGCCGCGCCGCCAGCCGATACAGCTGTGCCAGTACCCTGCTCAACGCCTCCCGCTCGGCGGCGGCATCTGCCGACGCCTGCAGGACGTCATCTATCCACCACAGCGTGCTGGTGTCGACGCGTACGGCAGCCTGCTTGGCACAGCCGTAGTTGTGGCACACCATGACCACGGCCGGGGAATGGCGGACGCCTGCTGAATCGGCCCCGACCACCGGGACCATCCCCGCCAGCAGTCCGGCACACAGCAGCCCGGCCAGCTCCCTGCGGCCGAGCCCGCCCGCAAGCGAGATCCGTCGCACCACGCTCAGGATGCGCTGAGCAGCGCGAGCGGAAAGCGCCGGCCCGCAATCCAGTCTTCCACACACTGCAGGATCAGCGGGCTGCGGTGACGCGCCGTGCTTGCGCGCACCTCGTCGGCCGTCATCCACAGCGCACGCACGATTCCCTGATCCAGCGCCCGCCCCGCCTCCTCGCCCCCCAGCCGGCCACCGAACGCGAACCGCAGGTAGGTGATATCACCCTGCGGGCGCGTCCACTGGTAAATGCCGACGAGGTATTCGGGGGCAAAGCCCCACGCCGTCTCCTCCAGCGTTTCACGCACCGCGGCGTCGACCAGGGTCTCGCCTTCCTCGAGATGGCCCGCCGGCTGGTTCAGCCGCAGACCTTCATCGGTCTCCTCCTCGACCAGCAGGAAGCGGCCATCGCGCTCGACCACCGCGGCAACAGTGACGTTGGGTTTCCAGATGCGTTCCTTCACTTTCAGCTCCACGCCGGTGCAGCCCCGTATTCTACCGCGTGCGGCGGGCAACACCCACGACCGCCCGCCGCGACCCGCCTTTACGCTAGAATTGTCAGGCTTTGGCCCTTGCTCGGTTACATCGGGGCCCCACGACTACTCTCGAACACACTTAGAGGCGGAGATCTTCATCATGTCCATGGCTGACCGCGACGGTTTCATCTGGCAGGACGGCAAGCTCATTCCGTGGCGCGAGGCGACCACCCACGTGCTCACCCATTCCCTGCACTACGGTCTCGCCGTGTTCGAGGGCGTGCGCGCCTACAACACCGTCAAGGGCACCGCGATCTTCCGTCTTGCGGAGCACACCCAGCGCCTGATCAACTCCGGCAAGATCTACATGATGGACATCCCGTACTCGAAGGATGAGCTCATGGGGGCCCAGAAGGAGGTGGTGCGCGCGAACAAGCTCGAATCCTGCTACCTGCGTCCGATCGCCTACTATGGCTCGGAGAAGATGGGCATCTCCACCGTGGGCGCGACCGTGCATGTCGCCATCGCCGCCTGGCCCTGGGGCGCCTACCTCGGCGAGGAAGGCCTGGAGAAGGGCATCCGCGTGAAGACCTCGTCCTACACTCGCCACCACGTCAACTCGACGATGCCGCGTGCCAAGGTCGCCGCCACCTACCCGAACTCGATCCTCGCCAACCTCGAAGTGACCCGCATGGGCTATGACGAGGCGCTGCTGCTCGACAACCAGGGCTTCGTTGCCGAAGGGGCGGGCGAGAACCTCTTCATCATCAAGGATGGCAAGATCTACGAGCCGGAGATCGCCTCCGCGCTGACCGGCATCACCCGCGACTCGATCCACGCCATCGCCCGCGAGTTCGGCTACGACGTCACCACCAAGCGCATCACCCGTGACGACATCTACCTCGCCGACGAAGCCTTCTTCACCGGCACCGCAGCCGAGGTCACGCCCATCCGCGAACTCGACGATCGCAAGATCGGCGAAGGTAAGCGCGGCCCGCTCACCGAGAAGATCCAGGCTCGCTTCTTCGACGTCGTCAACGGCCGCGCGCCCGAATACGACCAGTGGCTGGCCTACGTCTGATTCCCTGCGAGAGGAAACACGTCATGGTTGAGAACACCGACAAGACCCAGGCCGTCGCGATCAGCGCCAAGGACCTGCCCCTGCACTGCCCGCCACCGGGCGCACCACTGTGGGCACGTCACCCGCGCGTCTTCCTGGACATCCTGAAGACGGGCGAAGCAGTTTGCCCGTACTGCAGCGCGCATTACGTCTTTGCCGGCGAGCGCCCCAAGGGTCACCACTGAACCCAGGCTGTCCGGCGTGGTCTGCCGGTTTGCCGAGTTGCACTCGACGGGGGCTTCGGCCCCCTTCGTCATTGCGCGCGCGCCGTGGCAGCTGAGTCCTTGACCACCTTCTGCATGATCGCCAACGCTGGGCTCATCACTCAACCGATCCGAACGTACCCGTGAGCAAACCTACCTTCACCACTGCGCTCGAAGCCGAGGCCGCCTTCTACCAGGCCCTCGCCCAGGGCGATCTCGACGCCTTGATGGCCGTCTGGTCCGAAGAAGAGGATGTCGTCTGCGTCCATCCCGGCGGCCCGCGCATCGTCGGCCTTGCCGCCATCCGCGAGACCTGGCGCCAGATCCTGGCCGGCGGCAACCGGCTGCAGATCGAAGTCAGCCAGCCGGTCATCACCGCCAGCGCCGCGATGGCGATGCACTGCGTGTTCGAACAGGTTGCCCTCGAGAGCCGCGAGCAGCGCTCGGCCACGCTGGCCGTCACCAACGTGTTTACGCGCGGCGCCGACGGTTGGCACATGGTGCTGCACCATGCTTCACCGGTGCCCGACCTGAGCGATTTCGGCGACCTCTCGCCGCGGGTCGTACATTGACGCCCCCCGCGTTCGAACACTCCCCCGAAAGCCAGGCCGGCACCGCCCCTGCCGCAAGCGCCCCCTACCACAGCCCGTGGTGGCTGCCTGGCGGCCACCTGCAAACAATCTGGCCGCTGGCATGCAAGGCTCCGCTACCCCGCTATCGGCGCGAACGCATAAGCACACCCGATGGCGACTTCATCGAGCTCGACTGGGCAGCGAGGCCGACGGCTGCGGCATCGGCGCCGTTGCTGGTCCTGTTCCACGGACTTGAGGGCTCGAGCCACTCGCACTACGCACGCACGCTGATGGGCGCTGCAGCACAGGCAGGATGGCGCGCGGTGGTGCCGCACTTTCGCGGCTGCGGCGGCGCGCCCAACCGCCTCGCCCGTGCCTACCACTCCGGAGACAGCGCCGAGATCGACTGGATCCTGCGCCACCTCAAGCGCGCTGCTGGCAGCGCGCCGATGCTGGCCGTCGGCGTATCGCTCGGCGGCAATGCCCTGCTGAAGTGGCTCGGCGAACGCGAACACGAAAGCTGCGAACTCGTCGCCGCCTGTGCAGCGATCTGCGCCCCCCTCGACCTGAGCATCTCCGGAAAGGCCCTCGGGCGCGGCTTCAACCGCGTCTATGCCAGGCACTTCCTGGCCACGCTCCGGCGCAAGGCGCTGGCCAAATGCGCGGCCCACCCGGGCGCGTTCGACGCTGCACGGATCGCAGGCGCGCGATCCCTGGAAGCTTTCGATGACGCCTACACCGCCCCCGCCCATGGCTTTGCCGGCGTCGGCGACTACTGGCGACGCGCCTCGGCACGCCCCTGGCTGGGCGGGATCCGTGTGCCGACACTGCTCCTGAACGCGGCCAACGACCCCTTCGTTCCTGCGCCTGCGCTGCCGCGGCCAGCAGAGCTGTCGGCGGCGATTTGCCAGGAGCTGCCCGCCGGCGGCGGCCACGTCGGCTTTCTCGCCCCACCCTGGCCAGGCACGCAGGACTGGCTTGCGCATCGGATCATCACCTGGCTCACCCGCCACGCGGGGCCACGCCCCGCTCAGTCGTAGGTCTGCGCGTCTGCGAGCAAAGAACCGCGCGCATCCTTGTCCGACAGCACCGGAGGCGACGGCAACGGCCACTCGATGCCGATGTCGGGATCGTTCCAGGCAATGCAGCGCTCGTGCTGCGGCGCATAGTAGTCGGTGGTCTTGTAGAGGAAGTCAGCGGACTCGCTGAGCACCAGAAAGCCGTGCCCGAAGCCCGGCGGCACCCAGAGTTGGTGGTGGTTGTGCTCGGACAGCTCGACGCCGACCCACTGGCCGAAGCGCGGCGAACTGCGGCGCAGGTCCACGGCGACGTCGAACACGCGGCCACGCACGACGCGAACAAGCTTGCCCTGCGGCTGTAGCAACTGGTAATGCAAGCCGCGCAGCACCCCTTGGGCGGACCGCGAATGGTTGTCCTGCACGAAATCGACGTCGAGACCGGTCAGCTCAGCGAACTGGCGGGCATTGTAGCTCTCGAGGAAAAAGCCGCGCTCGTCGCCAAACACACGGGGTTCGAGCAGCAGGACCTCGGGAAGTGCGCATCGACTGACCTTCATCAGAACACCTTATCCTCGAGCAGACGCAGCAGATACTGGCCGTAGCCGCTCTTGGCGAGCGGCGCCGCGAGCGCACCAAGTTGCTCGTCATCGACCCAGCCCGCACGCCACGCAATCTCCTCGGGACATGCGATCTTCAGGCCCTGGCGCTTTTCGATGGTCTGGATGAACATCCCTGCCTCGAGCAGGCTTTCATGCGTGCCGGTGTCCAGCCAGGCGTGGCCACGCCCCATTACCTGCACGTCGAGCTCGCCCCATTCGAGGTAAGCGCGGTTGAGATCGGTAATCTCGAGTTCGCCACGCGGACTTGGCTTGAGGCCGCGCGCGATATCGACCGCGCGTTCGTCGTAGAAGTACAGCCCGGTGACCGCGTAACGGCTCTTGGGCCGCGCCGGCTTCTCCTCCAGGCTGATCGCGCGCCCGGCGGCGTCGAACTCGACCACACCATAGCGCTCGGGATCCTGCACCGGATAGGCGAACACCGTTGCACCCGCAGTTGCGCAACTTGCTGCGCGCAACTCGGCCGCCAGGTCATGACCGTAGAACAGGTTGTCGCCCAGCACCAGCGCCGAGGGCGCGCCCGCGAGAAAGTCCTCGCCGATCAGGAAGGCCTGGGCCAGCCCGTCGGGACTGGGCTGCACGGCGTAGCTCAACTGCACGCCCCATCGGCTACCGTCGCCCAGCAACTGCTCGAAGCGCGGCGTGTCCTGCGGCGTGGAGATGAGCAGGATGTCGCGAATGCCCGCCAGCATCAGCGTGCTGAGCGGGTAATAGACCATAGGTTTGTCATAGACCGGAAGCAGCTGTTTGGAGACGGCAAGCGTAGCCGGATGGAGACGGGTGCCGGAGCCCCCGGCGAGAATGATGCCCTTGCGAGTAGTCATGGCGCGATTACGGTCCTGTTGATGGCGGCCAAACTGGCGTTGCAGCATTGTAGACGCCAGCGCGCCGACATAGAATGTCGGTTTTGCCACCCGTCATTACAGCATTCGCCTACCGGACCGATTCATGACCTACGCCCTGCCCGCCCCAGAGATCTTCAAGGCCTACGACATCCGCGGCATCGTCGACACCGTGCTCACCCCCGACGCCGTGCGCGCAATCGGCCATGCACTCGGTTCCGAGGCCGCAGTCCGCGGCCAGAAGGCGATCGCGATTGGTCGCGACGGACGCCTATCCGGCCCGGCGCTGGCAGGCGCGCTCGGCGAGGGCATCCGCGCCGCCGGCATCGATGTCATCGACATCGGTTGCGTACCCACTCCACTCACCTACTTCGCCGCCTATCAACTCGGCTGCGACTCTTGCGTATCGGTCACCGGCAGCCACAACCCACCGGACTATAACGGCCTGAAGATGGTACTCGGCGGCCAGACGCTGTTCGGCGAACTGATCCAGGCCCTGCGCCGTCGCATCGCAGAGAACGATCTGGTGCACGGTGACGGCGAACTCCGCCACGCCAGCGTGGATGCTGCCTATCTCGAACGTATCGTCGGCGACGTCAAGCTCGCGCGACCGATGAAGATCGTCCTCGACTGCGGCAACGGTGTGGCCGGCGGCATCGCCCCGGAGCTCTTCCGCCGCCTGGGCTGCGAAGTCATCGAGCTGTTCTGCGAAGTCGACGGCAACTTCCCCAACCACCACCCCGACCCTTCCAAGCCCGAGAACCTGCAGGACGTCATCCGCGTGCTGCGCGAGACCGACGCCGAACTCGGACTCGCCTTCGACGGTGACGGCGATCGCCTCGGCGTGGTGACCAAGGATGGCGAGATCATCTTCCCCGACCGCCAGCTCATGCTGTTCGCCGAAGACGTGCTCTCCCGCGTACCGGGCGCCGAGATCATCTACGACGTCAAGTGCACGCGCAACCTCGCCACCTGGATCCGTGCGCGCGGCGGCAAGCCGACGATGTGGAACACCGGCCACGCGCTGGTCAAGGCCAAGCTCAAGGAAACCGGCGCCCCACTGGCCGGCGAGATGAGCGGCCACATGTTCTTCAAGGAGCGCTGGTTCGGCTTCGATGACGGCCTGTATTCAGGCGCCCGTCTGCTCGAAATCCTGTCGGCCCGCGCAGATGCCAACGCCACACTGAAGGCGCTGCCCGATGCGGTCAGCACACCGGAACTCAACATCAAGATGAAGGAGGGCGAGCCCTTCGAGCTCGTCCGCCGCCTCCAGCAGGCCGCACTCGCTACGCCCTCGTGCTTTGCTGACGCAAACGAAGTGATCACCCTCGATGGCGTGCGAGTCGAGTTCGCACGCGGCTTTGGCCTTGCGCGCGCCTCCAACACCACGCCAGTGGTGGTGTTGCGCTTCGAAGCCGACGACGCTGCTGCGCTGACCGCCATCCAGAGCGCGTTCAGGCACGCCATCGACGCCGCCTGGCCGGGACTGGCGCTCCCCTTCTGAGGCACGCAAGGCAATGGCACAGGGCGCGCAAACGCCCCCGTACCGAGCCGTGCCACTTTCTCGCGCTTGAACCGGTATGAGCTGAGGATACGAATGAAAACAGCCGTGGCAAACGACAAGGATGTCGAACTGGCACTCAAGGGGGTGAGGATTCCGTCCTGCCCGGATATCCTCATGCAGTTGATGACGGAACTGCGCGACCCCGGAGTCAGCGGCAAGCAGATTTCCACCCTCATCGGCAGGGACGTGGGGCTGGCGGCAGCGGTCGTGCGATCGGCCAATTCGCCCCTCTTCGGTGCGGCGCGCAAGCTCGACTCGATCGACGACGCGATTCGCATGCTCGGTTTCGGCTCCCTGACCAACATCGTGCAGGAAGCCATGCTGCGCAACGCGATCCCGGACAGCAGCGCCACCCTCGAGCGCTTCTGGGACAACTCGCGCTACACCGCTGCGGCCAGCGCCCTGCTCGCGCGCCGCACCGGCGCCGTTCGGGCTGAAACAGCCTATACCTTCGGCCTGTTCCACGACTGCGGCATCCCGCTGCTGGTCAAGCGTTTTCCCGACTACAAACGCATCCTGGGCGTCGCCAACCAGACGACCGACCGCTGGTTCACCGCCGTCGAGGACGAAGCCTTCAACACCAACCACGCCACGATCGGCTACATCCTTGCCCGCTCCTGGGGCCTGAGGGAAGCGATCACCCAGGCGATCCTGTGCCACCATGACTACTCGGTGCTCGCCGGCGACTCCGGACTCGACCACGAAGCGCGTGCGCTGATCGCGATCAACGTGATCGGCGAGTACGTGGCCGGCACCCACCTGCGCACCCGGCAGGATGCCGAGTGGGACAAGGGCCGCGATGCTGTGGCCTGCTTCCTCGGCATGCCGCTGACGGACATCGAGGACCTCGCCGAGGACGTCCTGCTGGCGCTCGAGAGCCAGCGCAGCGCCGAGACCGCCTGAGCGTCTTGCGCTGCAGGCAGCGTGCCTCACCCGACCGGCGGGCGAGGCACGCCGCCTAGGCCGGATCCAGCTTGGCGACACCAAGCAGCAACCACTTCACGCCCGCAGGCCCGAAGTTGATCTGCACCTTGGCATCGGCACCGCTACCCTCCGCGGCAACGATGACCCCCTGGCCGAACTTCGCATGACTGACAGCCTGGCCAATGCGCAGACCGTTAGGCAGCGTAGCGAATGAAGGCCGCGGCGCCCGCGCCACCTGCGCCTTGGCCGACGGCTTGAAATAGCCGCCCCCCATGCCGCCAGACGCGCCGCCTTGCACGGAACGCGCGCTTGGCGGCGTCAGCCACTTGGTCAGCTCCGCCGGAATCTCCTCCAGGAAGCGCGAACGCAGGTTGTAGCGCGTCTGCCCGTGCAACATGCGACTTTGGGCAAAGCTCAGGTACAAGCGCTCACGCGCCCGCGTGACGGCCACGTACATCAGCCGGCGCTCCTCTTCCAGGCCATCGGTCTCGAGGATGCTGTTCTCGTGCGGAAACAGCCCCTCCTCCAAGCCGGACAGGAAGACGACATTGAATTCCAGCCCCTTGGCCGAATGCACCGTCATCAGCTGTACGGCATCAGCCCCCTGGTCAGCCTGGTGGTCACCCGCCTCGAGCGAGGCATGGGCCAGGAAGTCGGCCAACAGCGCATGCGCCTGGGCGAGCGCATCGCCTGCGCCCGCTTGAGCCTGCGACTCAGCGAGGAAATTGGCCGCAGCGTTGATCAACTCGTCGAGGTTCTCCAGGCGCTCTCGCCCCTCCTTGTCAGCCTTGTAGTGAGCACGCAGACCACTCATGTCGAGCACGTGATCGACCAGCTCCGGCAGCGGCAAACCCGCAGTGTCGCGACGCAAGTCCTCGATCAGGCGCACGAACTGGGCGAGCGAAGTGCCTGGCTTGCCGGTCAGATGCGGCACGGTGGCATACAGACTGGTGCTGTAGACGCGCGCGGCGTCGGTCAATACCTCGAGCGAACGCGCGCCAATGCCGCGGGTAGGAAAATTCACCACGCGTGCGAATGAAGTGTCGTCGTCGGCGTTGGCGATCAGGCGCAGGTAGGCGAGCGCGTGTTTGATCTCCTGGCGCTCGAAGAAGCGCAGACCGCCATACACGCGATAGGGAATCGCGGCCGAGAACAGCTGGTGCTCCAGCACCCGCGACTGCGCATTCGAGCGATACAACAGCGCGATCTCGCTGCGCAATGCACCGTCACGCACCAGGGACTGAATCTCCTCGACAACCCAGCGCGCCTCATCACCGTCCGAGTAGGCCTCGAACACGCGGATCGGCTCGCCGGCCCCCTGGTCGGTCCACAGATTCTTCCCCAGACGGTTGCTGTTGTGGCGGATGATCGCGTTGGCAGCATCCAGGATATTGCTGTGCGAGCGATAGTTCTGCTCCAGGCGGATCACGTTGTGCACGCGGAACTCGCGCTCGAAGTCACGCATGTTGCCGACCTCGGCGCCACGGAAGCGGTAGATGCTCTGGTCGTCGTCGCCGACGCAGAACATCGCAGCACCGCCTTCGCGGCCTTCGTCGGCGAAAAGCTTCAACCAGCGATACTGCAGGCGGTTGGTGTCCTGGAATTCGTCGACAAGAATGTGGCGGAAACGGCGCTGGTAATGGCGGCGCAGTGGCTCATTGCGCTCGAGCAACTCATAGCTGCGCAAAAGCAACTCCGCAAAATCCACAACAGACTCGCGCTGGCACTGTGACTCATACTCCTGGTACAGCTGAACGCGCTGGCGGGTGTAGTCGTCCCAGGCCTCCACCGCGTGCGGCCGGTTGCCTGCTTCCTTCTGACCATTGATGAAATGCTGCAACTCACGCGGCGGGAACTTCTCGTCGTCGACGTTGAGCGTCTTCAACAGACGCTTGATGGCGGCGAGCTGATCCCCCGAATCGAGGATCTGGAAAAGTTGAGGTAGCCCGGCATCCCGGTGGTGCGCTCGCAACAAGCGGTTGGCCAGGCCGTGAAAGGTACCGATCCACATGCCACGCGTACTGACCGGCAACATCGCGGACAGACGGGCAAGCATTTCCTTGGCGGCTTTGTTGGTGAATGTAACAGCAAGAATGCCGGCGGGATCGACCTGGCCGGACTGGACGAGCCATGCGATGCGAGTCGTGAGCACCCGGGTCTTGCCTGAGCCTGCACCGGCAAGGATGAGCGCGTGCTGAGGCGGCAGGCTCACAGCCTGCAGTTGTTCGGTATTCAAGTTGTCTAGGAGCGTGGACATCGTGGTTCCTCTGCAAGCCGGCATTGTATCGGCGACACCCGGGCGTTACCCGGAAGCTGCCGCGAAGATGGATGTTGCGTCGCAGCAACAGCACCTTTGCGCAGCGTTCCTTTTGCGCTAGATTTGAATTGTGCATTGCAACAAACGGCTGGCGTACCGTGGAACTTTTCACAGACGTCAGCGCCTAATTTGCGCACAATCAAGGAAAACTACAGGACTGCCCTGCATATTGCACCACAGCATACGAAGCGTGGTGGCGAGCCCAGAAGGCAGGCCATGATTTTTCGAGCCCTACCCGGCCCGACAGGAGAACTGACATGAAGACCCCGAAACTACTGCCCTGGTACGCACGCAAGGCCGGCGTCCCCCTGGAGCGAGCCGAAGCCCTCTGGCGCAAGGCCGTGCGCGAAGCGACCAGCGAAACCGGCTGGGTTGGCAACGCCGAATACTGGGGTGCGGCGATGGATCACTTCCAGCGCCTGCTCAAGGAAGAGCGCAATACCCTGTGCGCACCGCAGATGCTGCCCTACGTCCGTAGCCAGAACCGCATGTGGCGCCTGCCGCTGCTGGCCATGGAGGACATGATTTCGGCCGTGCATGCAAACTGGCAGCGCAATCATGCTGCCTCCAGCGGCAAGAACGCCTGCCGCGTGGCCTGAGCGCACCGCTAGCCCTCCAGGCCACCCCGGCCTCACCGTCTCCCTCCCTCCTTAAATGGAGTTCGGCACTCTGCCCCTCGGGCAGAGTGCCTTTTTTCGAACCGACCGTGCCCCGTACAGCGGCTTGCAGCGCTCGCACCTTGGCTTGGACTCCGCGCTAACGCGCCCTTCAAGGTATACTGGCGTGTTTTCAACGCCCTGAAGCCCGCACGCACGCTCATGCAGGACAAATACCAGCCCGCCGCCGTCGAAACGGCCGCCCAGCAGCACTGGGACTCCACCGACGCCTTCCGTGTGACCGAGGACACCAGCCGTCCGAAGTACTACTGCCTGTCGATGTTCCCCTACCCCTCGGGCAAGCTGCACATGGGGCACGTGCGCAACTACACCATCGGTGACGTGCTCGCGCGCTTCCACCGCATGAAGGGCTTCAACGTGCTGCAGCCGATGGGCTGGGACGCCTTCGGCATGCCGGCCGAGAACGCCGCGATCCAGAACAACGTGCCGCCGGCAAAGTGGACCTACGCAAACATCGAGTACATGAAGGCGCAACTCAAGCGCCTCGGTTTCGCCATCGACTGGTCGCGCGAACTCGCCACCTGCACCCCCGAGTATTACCGCTGGGAGCAGTGGCTGTTCACCCGCCTGTTCGAGAAGGGCCTGATCTACAAGCGCCTCGGCACGGTGAACTGGGACCCGGTCGACGAAACCGTACTCGCCAACGAACAGGTCATCGACGGCCGCGGCTGGCGCTCGGGCGCGCTTGTCGAGAAGCGCGAGATCCCCATGTACTACATGAAGATCACCGCCTACGCCGACGAACTGCTGTCCGCGCTTGACGACCTGCCGAACTGGCCCGAACAGGTCAAGCTGATGCAGAAGAACTGGATCGGCCGCTCTGAAGGCGTGGAGATCAGCTTCCCCTTTGATGTCTCCAGCATCGGCCACGAAGGCACACTGAAGGTGTTCACCACCCGTGCCGATACACTGATGGGCGCGACCTATGTCGCCGTGGCCGCCGAGCACCCGCTCGCCACTCAAGCCGCCACCAGCAACCCGGCACTCGCCGAGTTCATCGAGGAATGCAAGCGCGGCGGCGTCGCCGAAGCCGACATCGCCACGATGGAGAAGAAAGGCATGGCCACCGGCCTGAAGGTGCGCCACCCGCTCACCGACGAGCCGCTCGAAGTCTGGGTCGCCAACTACGTGCTGATGGGCTACGGCGAAGGTGCGGTGATGGCAGTGCCGGCGCACGACGAGCGCGACTTTGCGTTCGCCACCAAGTACGCCCTGCCGATCCGCATGGTAGTGGGCTCGGACGCCTACACCGACACGGTCGCCCCGTGGCAGGACGCCTACGCCGAGTACGGCCGCCTGGTGAATTCGGGCAAATACGACGGCCTGGACTTCCAGGGCGCGGTCGATGCGATCGCCGCCGACCTCGCCGCCAAGGGCCTGGGCGCCAAGCGCGTACAGTACCGCCTGCGCGACTGGGGCATCTCGCGCCAGCGCTACTGGGGCTGCCCGATCCCGATGATCCACTGCGCCGACTGCGGCGACGTGCCGGTGCCGGACGAGCAACTGCCGGTGGTGCTGCCCGAGAACGTCGAGATCACCGGTCGCGGCTCTCCGCTGGCCAAGATGCCCGAATTCTACGAATGCGCCTGCCCCAAGTGCGGCAAGCCGGCCAAGCGCGAAACCGACACCATGGACACCTTCGTCGAGTCGTCCTGGTACTTCCTGCGCTACGCCTGCGCCGACAGCACGACCGCGATGGTGGACGAGCGCGTCAACTACTGGGCGCCGGTCGACCAGTACATCGGCGGCATCGAGCACGCCATCCTGCACCTGCTTTATTCGCGCTTCTTCACCCGCGCGATGCGCGACTGCGGTCTGGTCAATGTATCCGAGCCCTTCAGCGCCCTGCTCACCCAGGGCATGGTGGTGGCGGAGACCTATTACCGCGAGCTCGACGGCGGCAAGAAGCAGTGGATCAACCCGGCCGACGTAGTGGTCGAGCGTGACGAGCGCGGCCGCATCGTCGCCGCCAAGCTCGACTCCGACGGTCTGCCGGTGGTCATCGGCGGCACCGAGAAGATGTCGAAGTCGAAGAACAACGGCGTCGACCCGCAATCGCTGGTGGACCAGTACGGCGCCGACACCGCGCGCCTGTTCATCATCTTCGCTGCCCCGCCCGACCAGCAGCTCGAATGGTCCGACTCCGGCGTCGAGGGCGCCTCGCGCTTCCTGCGCCGGGTATGGAACTACGGCCACGCCTTTGCCAGCGAGACGCGCGCCGCGCTGCCGGCCGAGCGCAAGCTCGCGGCCAACTCGCTCCCCGCTGCAGCCGCTGATGTACGTCGCGAGATCCACATCCATCTCAAGCAGGCGAGTTACGACTTCGGCAAGCACCAGTTCAACACCGTCGTGTCCGCCGCGATGAAGATCCTCAACGCGCTCGAGAAGGCGCACAAGGATCTGGCCGCCGGCGAGCCGGCCGCGCATGCCGAGGTCGCTGAGGAAGGCTTCTCCGTCCTGCTGCGCCTGCTGTCGCCGATCACGCCGCACATCTGCCATGCACTGTGGCAGGACTGCGGCTTCGGCAGCGACATCCTCGTCGCGAACTGGCCGGCGGTCAGCGCCGAGGCACTCAAGCAGGACGAGATCGAGCTCATGGTTCAGGTCAATGGCAAGCTGCGCGGCAGCATCAAGGTTGCCGCAGACGCTGCCAAGGCCGACATCGAGGCGCAAGCGCTGGCCTCGGAAGCTGCACAGAAGTTCATGGAAGGCAGGCCGGCGAAGAAGGTCGTCGTCGTGCCCGGCCGCCTGGTCAACATCGTCGCCTGACGGAACACGCCCATGCAGATCCGCCGCCCAGCAGCAGCCACTGCCCCTCAGGCGAACGCCCAGCACTGCGCGCACAAGCGCCGCAGTCTGCTGCTGGGCGCCTGCGGCATCGTCGCACTTGCAGCATCCGGCTGCGGATTCCGCTTGCGTGGACCTCAAGCGCTCGGCGTGTCGACGCTGCATGTCAATGCGCCGGCGCAAACCGAGCTTGGCGCTCAGTTGCGTCGCCTCATCGCCACGACCGGCACCACCACCGTCGTAGACGACGCCGAACAGGCGTCGGCGCGGCTGCAGATCCTTGCAAACAACCGCGGCCGCGAGATCCTCAGCCTGACCGGGGCCGGCAAGGTCCGTGAATACCAGCTCACGCAAAGCCTGCGCTTCCAGATGATCGACCGCGAAGGCCGCAGCCTGGTACCGCCGACAACCCTGTCAGCGCGCCGCGAATACACTTTCGACGACTCGCAGGCCCTGGGCAAGGAGCAGGAGGAGGCGCTGCTTTATCGGGACATGCAGGCCGACCTCCTGCAGCAGCTCATGCGCCGCCTGGCTGCCGCCAACCCGGCAGGCTGAAGCGCCCGAACGAGGCGCGTCGCGCGTGAACATCCGGCCCGACCAACTCGCCGCCAGTCTCGCCAAGCCGCTCGCGCCGCTCTGGCTGCTGCACGGCAACGAGCCCCTTCTGGTCATCGAAGCCGCCGATGCGATCCGCGCCGCGGCGCGCACGCAAGGCTACGACGAGCGCGAAACACTCGTTGTCGGCCAGGGCTTCAAGTGGGATACGCTGACCCTTGCCGCCGGCAACATGTCGCTGTTCGGGGGCGCCAAGCTGATCGACCTGCGCATTCCTACCGGCAAGCCGGGGCGCGAGGGTGGCGACGCCCTGCAGCGCTACGTGGCCGATCTGCCCGCCCAAACCCTTACCCTGATCACCCTGCCCGAAGTCGACTGGGCGACACGCAAGACGGCCTGGTTCAAGGCCCTCTCCGAATCGGCAGCCACGCTGGAGCTCAACGCCCCCGAGCGCGAACGCCTGCCCGAATGGGTCGGCCGCCGGCTCGCTGCGCAGCAGCAGTCGGCAACCCCCGAGGCGCTGGCCTTCATTGCAGAGCATGTCGAAGGCAACCTGCTCGCGGCCCATCAGGAGATCCTCAAGCTCGGTCTGCTGCACGGTGCAGGCAGCTTGAGCCTGGAGCAAGTGCAGGACGCGGTGCTGAACGTCGCCCGCTACGACATCGACAAGCTGCGTCTGGCAGTGGTCGAGGGTGATCCGGCACGCTGCGCCCGGCTGCTCGAAGGGCTCAAGGGCGAAGGCGCCGCAGCGCCGCTGGTGCTGTGGGCTCTCGCCAACGAGACGCGCACCCTCGCCAGCCTGTGCGCCGCACGCGACACCGGCCAGGCGCTGCCCGCCGTATTCAAGGCCGAGCGCATCTTCGAACCACGCCGCCAGCAGGCCCTGGGCCGGGCGCTGGGTCGCCTCAGCCAGGGTGGGCTGCGCGCTGCGCTGATGCATGCCGCTCGTATCGACCGCATGATCAAGGGCCTCGCCAGCGGCGACGTGTGGGACGAGTTCCTCCAGCTTGCACTGCGCCTCGCGGGTCGACACTGAGTCCCGCCGGGGTTCATGCGCGCGCCATTCGGTGCTTTAATGCGCGCTTGCCCTGCGACAACCGACATTGCCGCAACCATCGCCGACGAAGAGCCCCAAATGGATATCCAGCACTACATGCAGACTCTGGGCCGCCAGGCCCGCGCCGCTTCGCGCGTGCTCGCCGCCGCCTCGACTGAAGCCAAGAACGCCGCCCTGCTGGCGATGGCCACCGAGATCCGCGCCCGTCGCGCCGAACTCCTGGCCGCCAACGCACAAGACCTCGCCGAGGCACGCGTCGCGGGTCTGGAGCCGGCACTGATCGATCGCCTGACCCTGAACGACAAGGGCGTCGAAGCCATGGCAGTCGGCCTCGAGCAGGTCGCTGCCCTGGCCGACCCGGTGGGCGAGATGACCGACATCAAGCGTCGCCCCTCGGGCATCCAACTCGGCAAGATGCGGGTCCCCCTGGGCGTCATCGGCATCATCTACGAGGCCCGCCCCAACGTCACCGCGGACGCTGCTGCGCTGTGCCTGAAGTCGGGCAACGCGGCGATCCTGCGTGGCGGCAAGGAAGCTATCAACGCCAACCGCGCCATCGCAGCCTGCGTGCGTGCAGGCCTCATCCAGGCCGGCCTACCCGAGCACGCGGTACAGGTGGTGGAAACCACCGACCGTGAGGCTGTGGGCGCGCTCATCGCGATGCCCGAGTTCGTCGACGTGATCGTTCCGCGCGGCGGCAAAGGCCTGATCGAGCGCATTGCCAGGGACGCCCGCGTGCCGGTGATCAAGCACCTCGACGGCAACTGCCACGTCTATATCGACGACGAGGCCGACCCCGCCAAGGTCGTGCCGATCGTGGAAAACGCCAAGACCCAGCGCTACGGCACCTGCAATACCGCCGAGTCCCTGCTCGTCGCGCGCGACGTCGCCGACATCTACCTGCCGGAAATCGGCCGCATGCTCGCAGCCAAGGGCGTCGAGATGCGCTGCTGCGCCGAGTCGCTCGCCCTGCTGACGGAAGCGGGCGTCGATGCCGGCAAGCTCGTCGCCGCCACCGAAGGCGACTGGCGCGAGGAATACCTCGCCCCGATCATCGCGGTGAAGGTGGTCGACGGACTGGAGGCGGCGATCGCCCACATCAATACCTACAGCTCCGGCCATACCGAGGCCATCGTCACCGAGAACTACAGCCACGCAATGCGCTTCCTGCGCGAGGTGGACTCGTCGTCCGTGATGGTCAATGCCTCCACGCGCTTCGCCGATGGCTTCGAGTACGGGCTGGGTGCGGAGATCGGCATCTCCACCGACAAGATCCACGCCCGCGGCCCGGTAGGTCTCGAGGGCCTGACAAGCCAGAAGTGGATCGTATTCGGCAACGGCGAGATCCGGCGCTGAGCAGCTGCGCCGTGGCCGGACACGCAGGGACAATGGTGAAGCACACGTTCGAGGCGGGGGCGCAGGACCTTGCCGCCGACCTGGATGCCGTCATCGCCCTGCCCTTCGGCCCCTTCGGCATCCGCTGTGATGACGGCGCCGTGCGCGAACTGGTGTTCCTGCCGCCCGGCACCGCCCTCGTGACGCCACGAACAGCGATCGCAGGCGCCGCAGCACACGCGCTACGGGCCTGGATCGACGACCCCGAGCTCCCCTTCCCGGTCCCCCTGGCCGACCATGGGACGCCCTTTCGCCGCCGCGTATGGGCAGAGATCAGCGCGATCCCACGCGGCCAGACCCGCAGCTATGGTGAGCTTGCCGCCCGCCTCGGCAACGCCCCGCGGGCGGTGGGCCAGGCCTGCGGCGCCAACCCCTTCCCACTCGTCGTGCCCTGTCACCGCGTGACCTCGGCCACCGGGCTGGGTGGATTCGCAAACGCCCGCGGCGGCTGGCTGCTCGACGTCAAACGCTGGCTGCTCGCATTCGAAGGCGCCCGGTGAGCGGGCGCACACCGGCGGTGGAAGCCGGCCTGCTGCCCGAGCACCGACGCGAACTCGACCGCTTCGTCGACGCGCTGTGGCTCGAACACGGCCTTGCCGCCAACACGCTTGCCGGTTATCGCAGCGACCTCGCTCGCTTCGCCGCCTGGCTCGAAGTCCGTGGCCAGCGCCTTCCCGCAGCCGGCCCGCCCGAACTCACCGCCTACATCGGCGAGTTCAGCCGTGGCGCCCGCCCTGCCAGCCAGCGCAGGCTGCTGGCCTCCTGCCGGCGCTATTACCGGATGCTGCTCATCAACCGGGAGATCGCCGAGGATCCCACCCTGCTGCTCGACTCGCCACTGGCCGCCGAACGCTTTCCACGGACCTTGAGCGAAGCCCAGGTTGAAGCCCTGCTTGCGGCGCCCGACGACGGCAATCCGCAGGGTGTGCGCGACCGCTGCATGCTCGAGGTGCTCTACGCTGCGGGCCTGCGCGTGTCGGAGCTGGTTGGGCTCAAGGTCTTCGCAGTCGGCCTCAATGACGGCGTGCTGCGCATCATGGGCAAGGGCAGCAAGGAACGCCTGGTGCCGATGGGCGAGCTTGCCGCAGACTGGCTCCGGCGCTACCTGCTCGAAGCACGGCCAGCACTTCTTGCCGGACGCAGTTGCGACGAGGTCTTCGTGACACGCCTCGGTAGCGGAATGACGCGCCAGATGTTCTGGCGAATCATCAAGCAGTACGCCGTGCATGCAGGCATTCCCAGCGAGCGAATCTCACCGCATACCCTACGCCATGCCTTCGCAACGCACCTGCTCAACCACGGCGCCGACCTGCGTGTGGTGCAGCTATTGCTCGGGCACGCCGACATTTCGACGACGCAGATCTACACACACGTCGCACGGGAGCGCCTGAAGCAATTGCATTCAAAACATCACCCACGTGCCTGAGCAAGGCGCGGCGGAATACAATCAGGGTAACAGCGCAAATATTTGCAACCCGATCCCGAGCAGACGAGTCCGACCATGCATAAACCAGACACCCGCGCACCCGAGACGCCGGCAACCCGGTTCCTGCGCCAGCACGGCATCGCATTCTCGAGCCACCTTTACGAATACGAAGAGCACGGCGGGACCGCCGTATCCTCGCGTGAACTCAATGTGAGCGAACATGCAGTGGTGAAAACCCTCGTCATGGAGGATGAAAACGCCCAACCGCTGATCGTACTGATGCATGGCGATCGCAAGGTATCCACCAAGGAACTCGCGCGCCAGATTCCATGCAAGCATGTCGAAACCTGCAAACCCGAAACCGCCAACCGACACACGGGTTTTCTCGTCGGCGGCACGTCGCCGTTCGGTACTCGCAAGACAATGACCATTTACATGGAACGCACCATTCTCGATCTACCGCTCGTCTATATCAATGGCGGACGCCGCGGCTTCCTCGTTGGCATTCATCCGCACGACCTGTTGCGCGTGCTCAAGCCGGTGCTGGTGCAGGTTGCAAACTGAGCGGATTGACCCAGTCGACCACGTTGTGAAATCCCTCAAGCAATCCCATGTTGGCAATTTCAATTCGCTTCGGTAAATGGCACAATTCGAATTGCACGTGAATCACTCAATGAAGCACAGCCAGAACTGAGTGCCAGTATTTCTCAGCGCTCAATTCAAGGGCCTCGATTCACCATCGAACATACCCGGAGACCTCATGGACCTATCCACCTACACCCTGCCCGAGCTGCGCAAACTCCAAGCAAAGATCGAGGCCGAAATCCGTCGCCGCAGCGATACGACGCGCCGCACCTTGCTCAAGCGCATGCAGAAAATGGCAGCAGACGAAGGTCTGACGCTGGGTGATCTGCTCGAAGCTGCTCCTGCCCCCGCCGCCGAAACCAAACCGGCAGCCAAGCGCGCGGCACGCGGCACGGCCAAGAAGGCCAAGCCAGCTCCCGTGGTCAAGTACCGCAATCCTGCCAACCCGGAACAAGGGTGGAGCGGGCGCGGGCGCAAGCCGCAATGGGCCCTTGACTGGATCGCCCAAGGCAAGCCGCTTGAAGAACTCGCCGCCTGACGCTTCTCCAGTTCAAGCGGCACAGGCCGCAAGCGTCAATCTGAAGAATGCCGTGATCGCCTGGTCAACACATCCAGGCCATTACGGCATTTTCGCGCAGGCCATGCACTGCGTTCACTCAGCGCTCATATCCGGGCGCCATCAACAGCGCCCTTCAATAGCCGCCATGCAATGACGCCATTGCCGCACAGCGGCGAATCAGGACATTGCTGAGGATTCAGGCAGTCGGCGGCACGACGACGCCATCGCGGCTGCGCTGAATGAACACCCCGACGCGCCTCACGTCCTTCATCACCCCGATCTTGGCCAGTTTGAGCTTGACCCAAGGAGCGCGAAACTCGTCGAACAGCAGATTCACGATGAACTCACCGAGGCTCTCAATAAGATTGAAATGACGCTCCGCGAGCTCCTGCCGGATACGGGCAGTGACAACCGCATAATCAATCGTGTCGGCAATGTCATCATGCGCTGTCGCGGCCTCCGGAACGCCGAAAGTAAGATTGAGCTCGACAACCTGAGGCCCTGTCTTCTCGCGCTCGTAGATCCCGACCCAGGCCTTGACGCGCAACTCTTCGATGAAGATGAAATCCATGCTGCTTCCCGTTTAGAATCCCTGTAATTCTAGCCTGCCCCCATGTCGGACGGCCGGACCGCATCGCATTTGCCGCCCCGAAGCGCCCACGCGGCGCTCATCCGCCCCCAGCAAAGCGGGCGCCCTGTCGTCGCCCATCCGAGGAATCATGATGTCGCTCCTGTTGCTGATCGTCGCAGCCTACCTGCTCGGTTCGATCCCGTTTGCCATCGTCACCAGCAAGCTATTCGGCCTGCAGGATCCTCGCCAGTATGGCTCGGGCAATCCAGGAGCCACCAACGTGCTACGCAGTGGCAACAAGGCTGCGGCCGCACTGACGCTGCTCGGAGACAGCCTTAAAGGCTGGTTTGCGGTATGGCTGGCGATGCGGCTTGGCTTTGAGCCGGGCGAAGCTGCCCTTGCCGGGCTCGCGGCCTTTCTCGGCCATGTGTTCACGATCTTCCTGCGCTTCAATGGCGGCAAAGGCGTCGCCACTGCGCTCGGCGTACTGGCCGGCGTTGACGCCCGGATTGCCATCTTCAGTGCGATCATCTGGCTGATGATCGCCTACACGACGCGCTACTCCTCGGCCGCGGCACTCGCGGCCGCAATCGCGGCGCCGCTGGCCAGCCTGCATTTCGTCGGACCAGGCATGGCGACGGGGGTACTGGCGGCAATGTCGGCGATGCTCATCTGGCGTCACAAGGAAAACATCGCCCGCCTGCGCGCGGGTACCGAAGGCCGCATCGGCGGCAAAAAAAAGGACGCGGGCAACGCAAACTGAACACCATTGCCGCAACCGCAAGCCCCTACTCAGGCGGCAGACATATTCGGCGGCGCCAGTTCGACCAACGGCCAGCGCGGACGAATCTTCACCGCGCGGGCAACCGCCCCACGCTCACCCGCAGCCAGGCGCATCGCACCGGCAAACGCAATCATCGCGCCATTGTCGGTACATAGCGCCGGCTCGGGGTAATGAACCCGCCCGCCGCGCCGGGCGAGCGCGGCGTCGAGCGTCTCACGCAGGCAACGGTTGGCACCGACCCCACCAGCCACGACCAGCGTCTTGAGTCCGACCTTCTTGAGCGCTGCGATCGACTTCGCGCACAGGACCTCCACCACAGCCAACTGGAAGTCGGCAGCCAGATCCGCCATGTAAGCCGGCTGCCAGTCAGCCCCCTGGACGACATTGAGCACGGCCGTCTTCAATCCGCTGAAGCTGAAATCCAGATCGCCCGAATGCAGCATCGGACGCGGCAAACGAAAACGCCCTGACTGCCCCTGCGCTGCGAGCGCGGCAAGCTGCGGCCCGCCCGGATAGCCCAGACCAAGCAATTTTGCAGTCTTGTCGAAGGCCTCGCCCGCGGCGTCATCGACCGACTCCCCCAGCAAGGCGTAGTCACCCACCCCGCGCACGCGCATGAGCTGGGTATGCCCGCCCGACACCAGCAGAGCGACGAATGGAAAGGCCGGCGGATCGGCCGACAACAGCGGCGACAACAGATGCCCTTCGAGGTGATGCACAGGCAAGGCGGGAATCCCGCGCGCAAGCGCAAACGACTCCGCCACGCTGGCACCGACCAGCAGCGCCCCGGCCAATCCGGGCCCTGCGGTATAAGCCACGGCGTCGATATCACCGAGCCCCAGCCCGGCCTGCCTCACGGCCTCCTTCATCAGCAAGGGCAAGCGCCGGATGTGATCGCGCGAGGCGAGCTCGGGCACGACGCCACCATAGGCCGCGTGAAGGTCGATCTGCGAGTGCAGGCAATGCGACAGCAGGCCCGCCTCGGTGTCGTAGATCGCCACACCGGTCTCGTCGCAGGAGGTCTCGATACCGAGCACTTTCATGTCTTGCACCTCAGGGTTCCAGGCCGGCATTCTAACCGCAGTCGACAGCCGATCGAAAAATGCCCCTTGCGACAACGTCCCGAGTCAGTTATATTCGCGGTCTTTCTGCCCACCAGACACCCAAGGAAGTCCGCAATGCCCGGTATCCGCGTCAAGGAAAACGAGCCGTTTGAAGTTGCGATCCGCCGCTTCAAGCGCACCATCGAGAAGACCGGTGTGCTGACCGAACTGCGCTCGCGCGAGTTCTACGAGAAGCCCACCGCCGAGCGCAAGCGCAAGCTGGCCGCCGCAGTGAAGCGCAATCACAAGCGCCTGCGCAGCCAGACGCTGCCGCCGAAGCTGTACTGATTCGTCTCGCACCCGCCCTGCGGGTTGCATGCACGCCGGCCGAAGATCGTCCGATCCTCGCCCGGCGTAGTGCTTTTTCACGTCCGTCGCGACACGGCCACCCGGCCAGGCCTGCACGGACAGACGCCTACGCTCGATGATCCCCCAGTCCTTCGTCCAGGAACTGCTGTCTCGCATCGACATCGTCGACGTCATCGAGCGCTACCTGCCGCTCAAGAAGAGCGGCGCGAACTACTTCGCCTGCTGCCCTTTTCACGGCGAAAAGTCCGCCTCGTTCTCGGTCAGCCCCTCCAAGCAGTTCTATCACTGTTTCGGCTGCGGCGTGCACGGCAGCGCCATCGGCTTCCTGATGGAATACAGCGGGCTCGGCTTCGTCGATGCAGTCAAGGAGCTCGCCAGCCAGGTTGGTCTGCAGGTACCCGACGACGGCCGCAACGCTAACACCCATGACGACGCCAGCGAGCGCCTGTACGAAGCCGTAGCACTGGCCGCACGTTTCTATCGCGACCAGCTCAAGCCTGCGCGCAACGCGGTCGACTACCTGAAGCGCCGAGGCCTGTCGGGCGAGGTTGCCGCACGCTTCGGGCTGGGCTACGCACCCGACGAATGGCAGGCACTGCTGAAGATCTTCCCCGACTACGACGCCAAGACCCTTGCCGATGCCGGACTCGTCATCGACAACGACCAGGGACGGCGATATGACCGCTTTCGCGGTCGCATCATCTTCCCGATCCACGACCGCCGTGGGCGCATCATCGCATTTGGCGGGCGCGTGCTCGACAAGGGCGAGCCCAAGTACCTGAACTCGCCGGAAACGCCGCTGTTCGAGAAGGGCCGAGAACTCTACGGCTTCTTCCTCGCACAAAAGGCCATCCGCGACACTGGCTTCGCCGTGGTGGTCGAGGGCTACATGGACGTCGTCGCCCTGGCCCAGTACGGCATCGAGAACGCGGTCGCCACGCTTGGTACGGCAACCACGCCGCAGCACATCCACACCCTGCTCCGCCAGACCGACCGGGTCGTATTCTGCTTCGATGGCGACGCCGCAGGCCGTCGTGCAGCCTGGCGTGCATTGGAGAACGCGCTCGAATCACTGCGCGACGACGCCACCCTTGCCTTCCTGTTCCTGCCAGCCGAGCACGACCCGGACTCCTTCGTGCGCGCCCATGGCGCAGACAGCTTCCGCACCGCTGCGACCGCGGCCACGCCACTGGCAAGTTTCCTGATCCAGGAGCTTGCCGGCCGCCACCCACTCGACACCGCCGAGGGGCGGGCCGCCTTCGTGCACGAGTCCGCCCCGCTGGTGAACCGGATCGGAGCCCCGCTGCTACGCCTGCAGGTCGTGAAGTCGGTGGCGGAAACAAGCGGACTGACCCAAGCCGAGGTCGAACTGGCGCTGAGCGAACTGGCGGCGCGCACGCCGCGCCGACGCGCCACACCCGACGCACCCCCCCAGGCATCGACCACCACCTCGCCTGACGAGCCGAGCGCTGCACCGCCGCGCCCGCGCCGCAGCCCGCAGCCCACCCAGCGTTCGCGACCGCACGGCCGCCGCAAGCCGCCGTCGACGACGGGAACGCTGCTGCGCCTGGTCCTGCAGCACCCGACCTGGGCCGCTCGCCTGCCCGTGAGCCTGGTACCCGACAGCAGCCCCGAAGGCCTTGCACTGATCGCCATCATCGACATGCTGAGCCTGGGCGAACCCATCCCCGCGGGCGGCCTGGGCGCCCTGATAGAGCGCTTCCGCGACACTCCGCACGCCGAAACCCTCTCCCGCGTCGCGGCGGAACTCGTCGAATCCGAATTTGACGAAGCCGTGGTCGAGACGCTTTTCGAGGACGCATTGCGCAAGCTGCACGCCGACAGCGTCGGCAATGAGATCGCCGCCCTGCTACAAAGAGATCGTGAATCCGGCCTGGACGCCGCCGGACGCCACCGGCTCGGCGAACTGCTGATCGAGAAACGGAACCTCGCCAGCAGCGGCAAAGTCTCAGATTTATAGTACAATTTCGGGTTTCTCATTTTCTTACACCCTCACCTGAGGAGTGCTATGGCACGCGAAAAAGCCAAGGATCCGCGCAAGGACGGCGCCACGAAGGGCCGCCCCTCGAAGGCGAAGGACAAGGCATCACCGGTCGTCGAAAGCCCCGCAGCCACCCCGTTGGATGCGGAGGTGCGGCGCACGCGCCTGAAGACCCTGATCACGCTCGGCAAGGAACGTGGCTACCTCACCTACGCCGAGATCAGCGACCACCTGCCCGACGACGTCGCCGACGCCGAGCAAATCGAAGGCATCATCGCCACGTTCAACAACATGGGCATTCAGGTCTACGACGAGGCTCCGGCCGCGGAAGACCTGCTCATGTCGGACAGCGTCGCGACCAACGTCGACGAGGACGTCGCCGAAGAGGAGGCCGAGCAGGCACTGTCGTCGGTCGACTCCGAGTTCGGCCGCACCACCGACCCGGTGCGCATGTACATGCGCGAGATGGGCACGGTCGAGCTGCTCACCCGCGAGGGCGAAATCGAGATCGCCAAGCGCATCGAGGACGGCCTCAAGCACATGGTGCAGGCCATCTCCGCCTGCCCCACCACGATCGCCGAGATGCTCGAGATCGTCGACCGCATCGCGCGCGATGAAGCCAAGATCGATGAACTCGTCGACGGTCTGATCGACCCCAACGCCAGCAGCGAAGAAGGCGCGGACGACGACGCCGCAGCCAGCGCCGAGGAGGAGGACGAAGACAGCGAAGACGAGGATGGCGCCGACGACAGCGAGGACGAGGAAGACGATGCCGACAGCGCCGAGCGCGCCAACGCCGCCTCGCTGCTCCAGCTCAAGAACGACGCGCTCGCCCGCTTCGACGTCATCCGCGAACTGTATGCCCGCAAGATGACGGTCCTCGACAAGAAGGACTCGCAGGACAAGGCCTACCTCGAGCTCAAGCAGCAGATCTCGGACGAACTGCTCAACATCCGCTTCACCGCCAAGGCCATCGAAAAGCTGTGCGATTCGGTCCGCCACATGGTCGAGCAGGTGCGCAGCCACGAACGCCAGATCCTGCAATTGTGCGTCGACCGCGCCGGCATGCCGCGCCAGCACTTCATCAAGGTCTTCCCCGGCCAGGAAGTGAACCTCGACTGGCTCAAGGACGAGATTGCCTCCGGCAAGAACTACGCCGAAGGCCTCATGCGAATCCACCCGGCGGTGCTCGAGGAGCAGCAGAAGCTCATCGACCTGCAGGACCGGATCGGCATTCCGCTCAAGGAGTTGAAGGACATCAACCGCCAGATGTCCACCGGCGAAGCCAAGATGCGCCGCGCCAAGCGCGAGATGACCGAGGCCAACCTGCGCCTGGTGATCTCGATCGCCAAGAAGTACACCAACCGCGGCCTGCAGTTCCTCGACCTGATCCAGGAAGGCAACATCGGCCTGATGAAGGCGGTGGACAAGTTCGAATACCGCCGCGGCTACAAGTTCTCGACTTATGCGACGTGGTGGATCCGCCAGGCCATCACGCGCTCGATCGCCGACCAGGCACGCACCATCCGCATCCCGGTGCACATGATCGAGACGATCAACAAGATGAACCGCATCAGCCGCCAGATCCTGCAGGAAACCGGGCAGGAACCGGATCCGGCGACGCTGGCCGAGAAGATGGAGATGCCCGAGGAGAAGATCCGCAAGATCATGAAGATCTCCAAGGAGCCGATCTCCATGGAGACGCCGATCGGCGACGACGACGACTCGCACCTGGGTGACTTCATCGAGGACACGGCTACCCTTGCCCCGGCCGAAGCAGCGATGTACTCCGGCTTGCGCGACGCCACCTGCGAGGTGCTCGACTCGCTGACCCAGCGCGAAGCCAAGGTGCTGCGCATGCGCTTCGGCATCGAGATGAACACCGACCACACGCTGGAAGAAGTCGGCAAGCAGTTCGACGTCACCCGCGAACGCATCCGCCAGATCGAAGCCAAGGCGCTGCGCAAGCTGCGTCACCCGAGCCGCTCGGAGAAGCTGCGCAGCTTCCTCGACAGCGACGCGTAGAGGTTCCAGTAGCACCGGGCCTCTAGCTCATGCCTGGTTAGAGCAGCGGACTCATAATCCGTTGGTGCTGGGTTCGACTCCCAGGGGGCCCACCAATCGCATCAAGCACTTACGCCAGCCCTTCGGGGCTGGCGTTTTGCTTTTCGGCGCACCATTGCCTCGTTCGCGCGCAGGGCAAGTGCGCCCGTTCGCAATGCCAGCGCACAGACCTGTCGTCGTAACCGCGAATAATCGACACGAAGGGCCGTGATGTCGAAGGCGTCGACACACCGGTCGGCGCCGACGCGAAAAGCCGTGTCGTAGACGTGACGATGGGGACCGAAGTCCCCACCGGCTTTTCTTTGGTAACAAGGCTCAAGCAGCCTCGGCATAGACCTTAAGCGGCCAGTGCGAAACGCTCATCGTTGGCGTTTATGGATTTGCGCGGATTACGTCCGTCGCCTCTCGGGTTGCCTGCTCACCTTTGCCCGCCCTGTCGAAACCAGTACACCCCCACCCAAACGCACTCCCGAATGCCCTTGGGTGGAGGTGAGGGGAATCGAACCCCTGTCCAGAACGCCTCCAGATTGCCGGGATTACAACCATGACCGTGATGGTACGCAGTTCGGCTCACGCATTCAATGCCTGAGCCCGCTCAATGCCTCACGCTTTTGTAAGCGGATGCCACACCCCGCCCGCAGCACGGCGGACGCGGGAAACACGGGCTCGCGGCCAAACCGCCGCTACGTCGCGCATCGGAAGCCTCACGCAACGCTGGGCCCGGAGGCCGGGAAGAGCGATAATGGCGGACTTCCGACAAAGCGGACACGATTCGATGAAGCGCGTAGATGACTTTCGCCTGCGACTGGGCGCCGATGAACTGGTACCGATCATGGTGGGCGGCATGGGCGTGGACATTTCCACCGCCGACCTCGCGCTCGAAACAGCCCGGCTAGGTGGCGTCGGTCATATTTCGGACGCGATGCTCCCGACCGTGTCCGATCGTCGTTACAACACCAAGTACGTCAAGAACAAGCTGCAGCAGTACAAGTTCAACGTTGCCAACGCCGACAAGTCGGTGGTGCAGTTCGATCTTGGCCTGATTGCCGAAGCCACCGCCACCCATGTCGCGCGCACCATGGAACGCAAGCGCGGACCTGGCATGGTGTTCATCAACTGCATGGAGAAGCTGACCATGAACGCGCCCAAGGACACCCTCCGGGTGCGCCTGCGCACGGCCATGGACCACGGCATCGACGGCATCACCCTGGCGGCGGGCCTGCACCTGGGGTCCTTTGCGCTGATCGAGGACCATCCCCGCTTCAAGGACGTCAAGCTCGGCATCATCGTCAGCTCGCTGCGCGCGCTGCAGCTGTTCCTGAAGAAGAGCGCACGCACTGGCCGCATGCCCGACTACGTAGTGGTCGAGGGGCCGCTCGCCGGCGGCCACCTCGGTTTTGGCATGGACTGGGCGCAATACGACCTTGCTGCCATCGTCGCCGAGATCACCGACTGGCTGCGCGAACAGCAGCTCGACATCCCGCTGATCCCAGCCGGCGGCATCTTCACTGGCACGGACGCAGTGAATTTCCTCGAAGCCGGAGCGAGCGCGGTCCAGGTCGCGACCCGCTTCACCGTAACCAAGGAGTGCGGCCTGCCCGACGAGGTCAAGCAGGACTACTTCAAGGCCAAGGAAGACGAGATCGAGGTGAACCAGATCTCGCCCACCGGCTATCCGATGCGGATGCTCAAGAGTAGTCCGGCAATCGGCTCCGGTATCCGCCCCAACTGTGAGGCTTACGGCTACCTGCTCGACTCCAGCGGCAACTGCCAGTACATCGAGGCCTACAACCGCGAGGTGGCTGCTCACCCGGACGCGAAGAAGGTCAAGGTGTTCGACAAGACCTGTCTGTGCACCCACATGCGCAACTTCGACTGCTGGACCTGTGGTCATTACACCTACAGGCTCAAGGACACGTCCTCGCTGGACGACAATGGAGACTACCGCCTGCTCAGTGCCGAGCACGTCTTCAACGACTATCTCTACAGCACTGACAACAGGGTCGCGCTGCCGGACTGAGCGTACGCGCGGGCAGTCGCCTTGACGATGCCCGCGGTGCGAACTAATTCCTCGGCAGGACGGCTGTGGAGACCAATACTGCCACCATGGACAGTCGCGAATCCGCTCCGATGAAAGTCGTCGTCGTCGACGACACGCCGCTCAACCTTGTGTTGATGGGCAAGCTCGTCGACCGTCTGCCGGGCACGCAGGCCCACACCTTCGAGCGCCCCATCGAGGCGCTGACCTGGTGCCTCGAGAACGAGGCCGACCTGATCATCGTCGACTACATGATGCCGGCGATGGACGGCGTGGAATTCATCCGCCGCATCCGCGCCAACCGCCGCGCCGACGACCTGCCGATCCTGATGGTCACCGCCAGCCACGAGCGCAGCGTGCGCTACGAAGCGCTCGAATGCGGCGCCAACGACTTTCTCACCAAGCCGATCGACGGGCACGAGTTCGAGCCTCGTGTGCGCAACATGCTCAAGTTGCGCGAGGCGCATCTTGCCACCCGCCAGCGCGCCGAGACCCTGGCAGAGGAGGTGCGCAAAGCCACTGCCGAAATCGTAGACCGCGAACGCGAGACGATCACCCGCCTGTCACGCGCCGCCGAGTTCCGCGACCCCGAAACCGGCGCCCACATCCAGCGCATGTCGCACTACTCAGCGCTCATTGCCGAGCGCCTTGGGCACGGCCACGCCTTTGCCCAGGACCTGCTGATGGCAGCACCGATGCACGACGTCGGCAAATTGGGTATCCCCGACACGATCCTGCTCAAGCCGGGGCGGCTGACTACCGATGAATTCGAAGTCATGAAACGCCACCCGCAGATCGGCTACGACATTCTCAAGGAGTCGTCCTCCAGCATCTTGCGCCTGGGCGCCACCATCGCGCTCACTCACCACGAGAAGTTCGACGGCAGCGGCTACCCGCGAGGCCTTGCAGGCGACAGCATCCCCCTCGAAGGGCGCATCGTCGCGGTGGCCGACGTGTTCGACGCACTCACCTCGGAACGCCCCTACAAGCCCGCATGGCCGCTCGCACGAGCGATCGGCCTGTTGCGCGAGGGTCGCGGCAGCCATTTCGACCCCAATTGCGTCGACGTCTTCCTGCAGTCATGGGACGAAGTCCAGCTCATCCGCCAGCGCTTCCAGGACGAGCACGAAAGCGCGGCGGTTGCCTGACCCCCAGCGGGCCCGCAAGAGTCACTCACTCTCAGCTGCGGCGCTCGATCAGCTCGACCTTGTAGCCGTCCGGATCCTCGACGAAGGCGATGACCGTCGTGCCATGCTTCATCGGCCCTGCCTCGCGAACCACCTTGCCGCCGCGCGCACGAATGTCCTCACAGGCCTTGCGCGCATCTTCGACCTCGAGCGCGATGTGGCCATAGGCGTTGCCGAGCTCGTAGCGGTCTACGCCCCAGTTGTGCGTCAGCTCGAGCACCGCGCCGTCCATTTCGTCCTGATAGCCGACGAAGGCGAGCGTGAACTTTCCGTCCGGGTAGTCCTGTCGGCGCAGCAAGCGCATGCCGAGCACTTCGGTGTAGAAGGCAAGGGAGCGATCGAGATCGCCGACGCGCAGCATGGTGTGAAGGATTCGCATGGTTTGTTGTCCTTGTGCTTGGGTTGGGTTCAGTCTTCCTGCATGAGCGGCACCCCCACCGCCGGCGCCTCAGGACCGATGACGGGCAAGGTCGCCGCGGCCCGCCGCAATGCGGCACGCGCCTCGCGCCAGTCCGGATACAGCCGTTCGACGACCGCCCAGAAGCGCGGCGAATGGTTCATCTCGGCCAGGTGAGCCACCTCGTGGGCGACCACATAGTCGATCAGCTCGGGGACGAGGTGTATCAGTCGCCAATGCAGGCGGATGCCGGAGCGCTGGCTACAGCTCCCCCAGCGCGTGCGCGCATTGGACAGTCGCACCGCGGGCACGGCGCGGCCGAGCCTCAGGCAGTACTCCTCGACACGGGCACGATACCAGCCCAGCGCCCGTGCCTGAAGGGCGCGCAGAAGTGCCTTCTGGGCACTGCTGCAGGCGGCCGGCAGCAAAAGCTCCTCGCCACCGTCCTCGCCCACACGCCAGCGCACGCCCCGCCCCGCCACGAGCCGCAAGGTCAGCGGCTTGCCGAGGACGGGAAGTTGCACCCCGTCTGCGATCTCGATGCGCACTTGGGCTGGTGCACCGGCATGCGCCCGCAGCCGGTCGAGCAACCAGCGGCCATGGCCGCGCACGAAGCGCTCGACCTCGCCCAGGGGCATCTGCAATGGTACGGCAACACGCGCACCACGGTGGTCGACCTGCAGCGCCATCGAACGTCGCGCGGAACGTCGCAGCACGAGGGCCACCGGTGTGCCATCGATGACCAGGTGGTAGGCCTGGTGCTGCGACGAAGGCGCCGCGACCGCCGCCAATGCCCCGCTCAAGCCTTGTCTTCCCACTCCACGCCACGCGCATCGAGATCGGCCCTGATGCAGGCCATCGCCTCGGCCACGCGTGCCGCCGTGCCCTTCATGCCGAGCTCGATCGATCGCCGCTGACCCTCCGAGGCGATCGTCGGCAGGCTGAACAGCGTCGCATCGGGGAAGTCCGCGGTGATCCTGCGCATCAGGCCGATGAGCTGGCCCTCATAGGCATCCCACACGGTGACGGCCGCCTCGACATAGTCCTCGGCGTGATGCAGGTGGCCATAGTGCGTGTCCAGCACCCACTCGACCATCGGCCAGGCCATCACCGGAAAGCCCGGGGCGAAGTAATGGCGGCGGATCGAGAACCCGGGAATACGGTTGAAGCTGTTGGGGATGATGTCGCTTCCCACGGGGTACACACCCATCTGCAGACGCTCGGCGGTGATCTCGTCACCGAAGCGGGCGCGAATCTCGCGCTCTGCCTCGGGATGGAGGGCGAGATCCAGCCCGAGCGCCGCAGCGGCGGCCTCACGCGTGCGGTCGTCCGGCGTGGCGCCGATGCCGCCGAAGCTGAAAACCACATCGCCGGTGGCGAAGGTCTGGCGCAGGGTGTCGACAAGGCGATCGAGGTCATCTCCCGCGTAACGTGCCCACGACAGCTTGAGCCCGCGCGCGCCGAGCAGTTCGATGAGCTTGGCGAGGTGCTTGTCGCTGCGGCGCCCCGACAGGATCTCGTCACCGATGATGAGTGCGCCAAAGTTCATGACAGCTCCCGCGAACCGGATCCCCGAGCACCTGGCTCGGCATCGAGCACGGTCACGCCGTGCTGCAGCCGATGCTTACGCAGGGTTTCCAGCATGTAATGGACAAAGGCAAGGCCGGCAAAGGCCGGCGCCACCAGGTTGATCACCGGCACATAGGCCAGCAGCGCACTGCCGCCGCCCACCAGCAGCATCTGCGGCCGCCAGTCGGTGCGCAGGCGCTGCATCTCGTCGCGATCGGCATGCAGCATGAGAGCGTCGTAGCCAAACGCACGCTGGTTGAGCCAGCCGGTCAGCACCACCGAGGCGAGCAGGCCGACACCGGGGATCAGCCAGAACGGCAAGGAGACGATCAAGGCCACGAGAAAGAGCACCCCGGCGACGATCGAGTTCCAGGCGCTGCCAAGGTTCGAGCCGCCACGACGCAGCTCGATGTCCGCATAGTCGCTGCGGCCGATGCGCTCGAGCATCAGCGGCAGCGCAATCGTGGCCACCAGCAGTGCCGCTGTCACGTAAATCAGGGGTACGAGGAGCAGCGCAACCGCAAACTTGATCAGCACCAGCATCACCGCCGCCGCTGCCTCGGATGCCGACAGCCAGCTACCGACGAAGGCCCAGCCGCTGACCCAGCCGAACACGCCCTCGGTAACCGGCGTCCACAGCAGCACCGCAAGTACGGACCACAGCACCGTCGCCAGCACGCCCGGCCATACCAGGTGCCAGAAGATGTCCCGCCTCAGCAGGCTGCGGCCAGCGCGACCGAAGGCAAGCACGATGTCCTTCATGGCTCCTCCACTCAGCGCGGCAGCCCCGGGAAGCCGCCGGGCATCATGCCCTTCATGGCTCGCATCATCTTGCCCATGCCGCCCTTGGAGAACTGCTTCATCACCTTCTGCGTCTGTTCGAACTGGTTGAGCAGGCGGTTGACCTCCTGCACCGTCACACCCGCACCCGCGGCGATACGACGCTTGCGGCTGGCCTTGAGCAGTTCGGGCTTGCTGCGTTCGAGCGGCGTCATCGAGTTGATGATGCCTTCGATGCGGCTGATCGCCTTTTCCTCTGCCCCGCCCTGAAGCTTGTCGGCGGCCGCCGCAAACTGCGCGGGCAGCTTGTCCATCATCGAAGCCAGGCCACCCATCTTGCGCATCTGGGCGATCTGCTCCTTGAAGTCGTTGAGGTCGAAGCCCTTCCCGGTCTTGAGCTTTTGCGCGAAAGCACGGGCCTTTTCCTCGTCGACCCCGCGCCGGGCTTCCTCGACCAGCCCGAGAATGTCGCCCATGCCGAGGATACGGCTGGCCATACGGTCGGGGTGGAAGGGCTCGAGCCCGGAAAGCTTCTCGCCGACACCGGCGAACTTAAGCGGCTTGCCGGTGACGTGGCGCACCGACAGGGCTGCACCGCCGCGCGAATCGCCATCGAGCTTGGTGAGCACGACGCCGGTAAGGGGCAAGGCCTCGTTGAAGGCACGCGCAGTATTGACAGCATCCTGGCCCAGCATGGCGTCGACCACGAACAAGGTCTCGATCGGCGTCACCGCCGCATGCAAGGCCTTGATCTCGGCCATCATCGCCTCATCGACCGCCAGCCGGCCCGCGGTGTCGACGAGGAGGACGTCCATGTGGTGCTTGCGCGCGTGATCGAGCGCGGCAAGCGCAATATCCACCGGCTTCTGCTCGGCCGAAGACGGGAAGAAGCCCACGCCGGCCTGCGCGGCCACGGTCTTCAGCTGCTCGATGGCCGCCGGTCGATAGACGTCCGCCGACACCACCAGCACCTTCTTCTTGTGCTCTTCGTGCAACAGCTTGGCAAGCTTGCCGGTGGTTGTGGTCTTGCCTGCGCCCTGCAGGCCGGCCATCAGCACCACGGCCGGCGGCTGGGTCGACAGGTTCAGGCCCTCGTGGGCCCCGCCCATCAGCGCCTTCAGTTCGTCGTGGACCACGCCCACCAGCGCCTGGCCGGGCGTCAGCGAACCGACGACCTCCTGGCCGACGGCCTTTTCCTTGACGCGGGCGACGAAATCCTTGACCACGGGAAGTGCGACGTCGGCCTCGAGCAGGGCCATGCGCACCTCGCGCATCGCGTCCTGGATGTTGTCTTCGGTCAGGCGGGCCTGGCCGCGCAGCGTCTTGACGACTTTGGACAGGCGTTGAGTGAGATTGTCGAGCATTCTGGGGCAGGCCTTGGGCGCGTGACTTGGAGTAAACTGCAGCTACGTATGCGCACAATTCTACTTCATCTGCTTCCCGCCTCGCTTTATGCCGGCATCGGCGTCCTGTTCTGGCGCCAGTGCATGCTCGGCAAAGCCACCCCCGGCACCCGTCGCGAATGCATGAGCGGTCGAGAACGCGGCCTGCTGCTGCTCGCGCTGCTCGCACACGGCTTCGCCCTGCATGTGGGGATCTTCCCGGGCAACGAGATGCGTTTCGGTTTCGGTGTCGCACTATCGCTGATGGTGTGGCTGGCCGTCTGCTTCTACTGGGTCGAGACCTTGTACACGCGACTCGACGGGCTCCACGCCGTGGTCATGCCGGCGGGCGCGGTGGCCAGCCTGGTGCCGCTAGTCTTCCCCGGCGAGCACGTGCTCACCAACGCGGCATCCCCAGCATTCCGCGCACACTTCGTCGTCGCCATGCTGGCCTACAGCCTGTTTACGCTTGCAGCCTTGCACGCGATGCTGATGGCGGTCGCCGGCCGCCAGTTGCACAACGCACGCTTCAGCCGTCTGCTGTCGGGCTTGCCGCCGCTGCTCACGATGGAGGCCCTGCTGTTCAGGCTCATCAGCATCGCTTTCGTGCTGCTGACGCTGACGCTGGCGAGCGGCGTATTGTTCTCCGAGTCCCTGTTCGGCCAGGCCCTGCGCGTGGATCACAAGACCATCTTCGCGTTTATCTCCTGGCTGCTGTTCGGCAGCCTGCTTGTCGGCCGCCGGCTGTGGGGCTGGCGTGGCCGGATCGCGCTGCGGTGGACGCTCGCTGGCTTCGTGGCCCTCATGCTGGCCTACGTCGGCAGCCGCTTCGTGATCGAGGTCGTACTCAAGAGCCCGTACTGAGCATCAAGGTCGGCCCCAGGTTGACAGCGTCCTAGCCGGCACCAATACTCGGACGCTTTCCACTCCCTTACCGCTCCGTGTCGGATCTCACCCTGGCGTTGCAGGCCGCAGCCCTGGTCGTGCTGCTCGTTCTCTCCGGCTGCTTCTCGATGTCCGAGACGGTCATGATGGCAGCCAACCGCTACCGGCTGCGCTCCCTGGCCAGCCAGGGCAACACCGGCGCCACACTGGCGCTTGACCTGCTGGCGAAGACGGACCGCCTGCTAGGCGTCATCCTGCTGTTCAACAACCTGGTGAACACCGCCGCCGCAACACTGGTGAGCGTGATCACGCTCGAGTTGTTCGGCAACGAGCGCTGGGCGCTCGGCGTCGCCACCCTGCTCGTCACCTTCGCCATCCTCGTCTTCGCGGAGATCACGCCCAAGGTCATTGGTGCAACCTACGCCGATCGCCTCGCACCCATCGTGGCCTACCCGCTCGCCGGCCTGCTGCGCGCGTTCTATTTCGTGGTGTGGTTCGTCAACCTGTTCTCCCGCGGCCTGCTATGGACGATCCGCCTGCAGCCCAAGGAAGGCGACAACGGTGCGTTATCAATCGATGAACTGCGCGCCATGGTCATCGACTCCGGCCAGTACATACCGCACAAGCACCGCAGCATGCTGGTTAACCTGTTCGACCTCGAGAACATCACGGTCGAGGACGTGATGACGCCGCGCGGCGCCATCGAGGCGATCGACCTCAGCGACCCGGAGGAACAGCTCCGCCGCCAGATTGCCACCAGCTTCCACACCCGCCTCGCGGTGTACGACGGTGACAGCGAGCATGTGATCGGCGTACTCCACCAGCGCCGGTTGCTCAGCGACACACTCCAGGACACCTTCTCGGTGGAGCGCATCCGCGAGTTGCTCACCCGCCCCTACTTCGTTCCCGCCGACACCCCACTCTATTCGCAGATCCAGTTCTTCCAGGAAAACCAGCAGCGCCTGGCCTTCGTTGTCGATGAGTATGGCGAGATCCTCGGCCTGATCACCCTGGAGGACATCATCGAGGAACTCATCGGCAAATTCACCACCAGCATCCCTGATGCCGGCAACCGCATGGCCTGGAGCGAGGAAGGCAACGTGCTGGTGGACGGCTCGGCGAACCTGCGCGAGCTCAACCGCCGCCTCGACCTGGCGCTGCCCACTGACGGTCCCAAGACACTCAACGGGCTGATCATCGAGTACCTTCAGGACATCCCGGAAGCCGGCGTATCGATGAAGATTGCCGACACGCCGATCGAGGTCGTGCAGACCCAGGACCGCATGATCCGCACGGCGCGACTGTTCCGCCCCCTCGCTCCGACACAGGCAGAAAGGAACGGACCATGACGCTCGACACCTCGCAAACCTTTACAAGGGCGGGTGCGCGGTGCAACATCCGCCGCACTCCGGACAAGAGCATGGCATGGCGGCAGCGACAAAACCGACCCTGAGCGGGTTCGCCAGGGCACTGATACAGCACGGACATCTGCAGGAAGCAGATGCGCAGGCCTGTTCCTCCCATGCCAACGAGGGCAGCAACGCATTCATCCTCGAGGTCGCCAGCCGCGGCCTGATGAAGTGCGCCGACATGGCGCGTTTTGCGGCCGAGACCTTCGGTTACCCCCTGCTCGACATCGCAGCGGTCGACGCCTCCTCGTACGCACGTGACGCAGTCGATCGCAAGCTGATACAGAAGCACCAGATCGCACCTCTGGCCAAACGCCAGAATCGCCTCACGCTGGCTACCGCCGATCCGTCGAACATGCGGGCGCTTGACGAGATCCGCTTCCAGACCGGAATGCAGCTCGACCTCGTGATCGCCGAGGCCGACAAGCTCAAGCGCGTCATCGATGCGCTGGTCGAATCCGCGGCGGACACGCTGCGCGACCTCACGGGTGAAGCCTTCGACATGGACCTGCTGCAGCAGGACACGCCTGCGCAGCAGCAGCGCGACGAGGACGAGGCCTCAGAGGTCGATGACGCCCCCGTCGTCAAGTTCATCCAGAAGGTCCTGATCGACGCAATCAACGAGGGGGCCTCCGACATCCACTTCGAGCCCTACGAGAAGTTCTATCGCATCCGCGTACGTACCGATGGCATCCTGCGCGACATCGCCCAGCCGCCGTTGGTACTCAAGGAGAAGATCGCTGCCCGCATCAAGGTGATCTCGCGCCTCGACATCTCCGAGCGACGCGTCCCCCAGGACGGCCGCATGAAGCTGGTTTTGTCAAAGAACAAGGCCATCGACTTTCGCGTATCGACCCTGCCGACACTGCATGGCGAGAAGATCGTCATGCGCATCCTCGACCCGAGCTCGGCGATGCTCGGCATCGATGCGCTCGGCTACGAGCCCGACCAGCGCAAGGCGCTGCTCGCAGCGGTCGAGCGCCCCTACGGCATGATCCTCGTCACCGGCCCGACGGGCTCGGGCAAGACCGTGTCGCTCTACACCTGCCTCAACCTGCTCAACAAGCCGGGCGTGAATATTTCCACGGCAGAGGACCCGGCCGAAATCAACCTGCCCGGCATCAACCAGGTCAACGTCAACGAGAAGGCGGGGCTCACCTTTTCGGTCGCACTCAGGGCCTTCCTGCGCCAGGATCCCGATATCATCATGGTCGGTGAAATTCGCGACCTCGAGACCGCGGAGATCTCGATCAAGGCGGCGCAGACCGGCCACCTGGTGATGTCGACCCTGCACACGAACGACGCCCCCACCACGCTCGAGCGACTCAAGAACATGGGCGTGGCGCCGTTCAACATTGCATCGTCGGTGATCCTCATCACGGCACAGCGCCTCGCGCGCCGGCTATGCTCGTGCAAGAAGGCCGCGGACATTCCCTTCGAGGCGCTCATCGAGGCGGGATTCAGCGCCGAGGAACTGGACGGCAGCTGGCAACCCATGGGGCCGGTCGGTTGCGACCGCTGCAAGGGCAGTGGCTACAAGGGGCGCCTGGGCATCTACCAGGTCATGCCGATCAGCGAGGAGATCGCCCACATCATCATGACCGGCGGCAACTCGATGGACATCGCGGCGCAGGCGGAACGCGAAGGCGTGCGCGACCTGCGCAAGTCCGGGCTTCTCAAGGTCAAGCAGGGTATAACCTCGCTCGAAGAAGTCCTGGCGACGACCAACGAATAGAACAAGGACATCCGATCTCATGGCCACAGCAAGCCGGGCACCACGTGCCAAGGGTCCCAAGGAAGACCTGTACACCTGGGAGGGCAAGGACAAGACTGGCAAGGTCGTTCGCGGCGAGATCCGTGCCAACGGCGACGCCATGGTCCAGGCGATGCTGCGCCGCCAGGGCATCCAGGTCAGCAAGGTCAAGAAGCAGAAGATGTCTCGTGGTGGCCGCATCAGCGACAAGGACATCGCGCTCTTCACCCGCCAGCTCGCCACCATGATGAAGTCCGGCGTACCGCTGCTGCAGGCCTTCGATATCGGCATGAAGGGTTCGGCCAACCCGGCGCTTTCGCGCCTGCTCAACGATATCCGCAACGACGTCGAGACCGGCTCCAACCTGTCGCAGGCTTTTGCCAAGCACCCTCAGCATTTCGACAAGCTGTTCTGCAATCTCGTCGCCGCAGGCGAACAGGCGGGCATCCTCGACTCCCTGCTCGACCGCATCGCGACCTACAAGGAAAAGATTCTCGCCATCAAGAGCAAGATCAAGTCGGCGCTGTTCTACCCCGCTGCGGTGGTCGTGGTTGCCGGCCTGGTGATCTCGATCATGATGCTGTTCGTCATTCCCGAGTTCAAGAACGTGTTCGCCGGTTTCGGTGCAGACCTGCCGGCGCCAACGGAGATGGTGATCGCGATCTCGGATGCCTTCGTTGCCTACTGGTATCTCATCTTTGGCGGCCTGTTCGCAGCCATTGCGGCGATCGCCTGGAGCTACAAACGCTCGACGGCCATGCAGATCGCACTGGACAAGGCCATTTTGCGCTTCCCGGTGATCGGCCCCATCATCCGCAAGGCAACGGTCGCACGCTGGACGCGCACGCTGTCGACCATGTTCGCCGCGGGGGTACCGCTTGTCGAGGCGCTCGATTCGGTGGGCGGCGCCTCGGGCAACCATGTGTATCTGGTTGCGACGCGCGAGATCCAGGCCGAGGTCAGCAGCGGCACCAGCCTGACCATTGCCATGCAGAACGCCGAGGTCTTCCCAACGATGGTGGTCCAGATGGTGTCGATCGGCGAAGAGTCAGGCCAGCTCGATTCGATGCTGAGCAAGGTCGCCGACTTTTTCGAACAGGAGGTAGACGACGCCGTCGCCGGCCTGTCGCAACTGCTCGAACCGTTGATCATGGTATTCCTGGGCACGGTGATCGGCGGCCTGGTGGTCGCGATGTACCTGCCCATCTTCAAGATCGGCGCGGTGGTCGGCTAGATGGAGGCCCTGCTGCAAGACCCGCTCGTATTCGCAGGCCTCGCTGCACTGCTGGGCCTGTTCGTGGGCAGCTTCCTCAACGTCGTCATCCACCGCCTGCCAAAGATGATGGAGCGCGACTGGCATGCCCAGGCGGCGGAATTACGCGGGGAGGCGGCCACTGAAGGCGAGCGCTTCAACCTCGCGACGCCGCGCTCGCGCTGCCCTCATTGCGGCCACCAGATCAGCGCACTCGAGAACATCCCCGTGGTCAGCTACGTCCTGCTGCGTGGCCGCTGCCGACACTGCGGCGCCGGCATCAGCAAGCGCTACCCCATCGTGGAGGCCTGTGCGGCGCTGCTGTCGGGCTATGCGGCATGGCACTTCGGATTCGGACTCGCCGCGCTGGGCGCCCTGCTCTTCGTCTGGGCAATGGTCGCGCTCACCTTCATCGACCTCGACACCCAGCTTCTTCCCGACGACATCACACTGCCCCTGCTCTGGCTCGGCCTGGCCTTCAACCTCGCCGGCACCTACACCGAGCTTGCCGATGCCGTGGTGGGCGCCATGGCGGGCTACCTGGTGCTGTGGTCGGTGTTCTGGCTGTTCAAGCTCGCCACGGGCAAGGAGGGCATGGGCTATGGCGACTTCAAGCTGCTCGGTGCGATCGGTGCCTGGCTCGGCTGGCAGGTACTGCCTCTGACCATCCTGCTCTCCTCCCTGGTCGGCGCGGCGGTAGGTATCGTGCTCATCCTGTTCGCCCGCCACGGCCGCAACGTCCCCATCCCTTTCGGCCCCTACCTGGCAGCCGCAGGGCTGATCGCCCTGTTCTGGGGCGAACGGCTCACCAGCCACTATCTGGGTCTGCTCTGAGGCGTCCGCGGCGCGCTTGAAAGACACTGCGGGCACCCCCATATCAACAGCGCGCTGCGGCTTACCCGGCGCGCTTTTTCCTTATGCTGCATTGCGTTAGACTTGCGCACTTGTTTTCGGGAGCTCGTCATGCCCATCTACGAATACCGTTGTCCGAGCTGTGGTTTCCAGAAGGAACACCTGCAGAAAATGAGCGATCAACCGCTGAGCACCTGCCCGTCCTGCGGCAGCCAGGGCTATGCCAAACTGCTCTCCGCAGCCGGCTTCCAGCTCAAGGGTTCGGGCTGGTACGCCACCGACTTCAAGGGCGGCAGCACCGCCCCGGCAGCGACATCCGCGACCGAAACCCCCGCCGCACCGGCCTGTGCCGGCGGTGGCTGCGCCTGCCACTGAGCGCACGCGCTCAAGACAGCGGGATCGATACGGTCACGACGTGAAAAAATACTTCATCACTGGGCTGCTGATCTGGATCCCGCTAGCAATCACCTTCATGGTGCTGGCCTGGATCGTCAGCACCCTCGACGCAATCCTGCTCTGGCTGCCCAACGGCTTCCAGCCGCGTGACTACATGGGCTTCGACGTCCCCGGCGTCGGCGTGGTCGCGAGCCTGCTGATCGTGTTCCTCACCGGACTGGTGGCTGCCAACGTGCTCGGCCAGAAGCTGGTCAAGCTGTGGGAGGCGCTGCTCGCCCGCATCCCGGTGGTGAAGTCGATCTACTACAGCGTCAAACAAGTCTCCGATACGCTGTTTTCCAGCAGCGGCCAGGCCTTCCGCAAGGCCTTGCTGGTGCAGTACCCGCGCCAGGGCGCATGGACGATCGCCTTCCTGACCGGCCAGCCCGGCGGCGATGCGGCCAGGCACCTGGTCGGAGACTACGTCAGCGTCTATGTTCCAACCACGCCCAACCCGACTTCGGGCTTCTTCCTGATGATGCCGCGCGCCGACGTCATCGAGCTCGACATGAGCGTGGATGAAGCGCTCAAGTACATCATCTCCATGGGGGTGGTCGCACCGCCGCCGCGCAGGCCGCAGGCGCGTGCCGCCCTGCTCAACGAATGATGAGCGCGGGATAGGCCCGGAACCCCCCGAAGCGAACACAAGCCATTGAATCGAAGCGGCGCCCTGCGCCGCACAACCTGCCCGGAATCTTCACATGCGAACTCACTACTGCGGCAAAGTCACCGCTGCCGAACTCGACCAGATCGTCACCATCTGCGGTTGGGTGCATCGCCGCCGCGACCACGGCGGCGTGATCTTCATTGACCTGCGCGACCGCGAGGGCCTGGTTCAGGTCGTGTGCGACCCCGACCGCGCCGACATGTTCAAGACTGCCGAATCGGTGCGCAGCGAGTTCGTCCTCAAGATGAGCGGCAAGGTACGTCGCCGCCCGGCCGGCACCGAGAACGCCAACCTCACTTCGGGCGAGATCGAGGTGCTGTGCCACGACATCGAGGTGCTCAACGCCGCGGCCACGCCGCCTTTCCAGGTCGATGACGACAACCTGTCCGAAACGGTGCGCCTGACCAACCGCGTCATCGACCTGCGCCGCCCGCAGATGCAGAAGAACCTGATGCTGCGCTACAAGACCACGATGGCCTTCCGCCGCTTCCTCGACGCAGCCGGCTTCATCGACGTCGAGACGCCGATGCTCACCAAGAGCACGCCGGAAGGCGCACGCGACTACCTCGTACCGTCGCGGGTGCACCCGGGCCAGTTCTTCGCCCTGCCGCAGTCGCCGCAGCTCTTCAAGCAATTGCTGATGGTGGCCGGTTACGACCGCTACTACCAGATCGTCAAGTGCTTCCGCGACGAGGACCTGCGCGCCGATCGCCAGCCCGAGTTCACCCAGGTCGACCTCGAGACGTCCTTCATGGACGAGCACGAGATCACCGCCCTGGTAGAAGAGATGATCCGCTTCGTGTTCAAGGAAGCGATGGCGGTCGAGCTGCCCGCGCCCTTCCCGCGCATGACCTATGCCGAGGCGATGCGCCGTTACGGCTCCGACAAGCCCGACCTGCGCGTGACGCTCGAGCTCACCGACGTCACCGACGCGGTGCAGGACGTCGCCTTCAAGGTCTTCAGCGGCCCCGCCACCTCGGGCGGCCGCGTCGCGGCCATGCGTGTTCCCGGCGGTAACAGCCTCACCCGCGGCGAAATCGACGAGTACACCAAGTTCGTCGGCATCTACGGCGCCCGCGGCCTGGCCTACATCAAGGTCAACGACGTCACCCAGCCCAACGAGCAGGGCCTGCAGTCGCCGATCGTCAAGAACCTGCACGAGACCGCGCTGCGTACCATCCTCGAGCGCACCGGTGCGCAGTCGGGCGACCTCATCTTCTTTGGCGCCGACAAGACCAAGGTGGTCAACGACGCGATGGGTGCGCTGCGCATCAAGCTCGGCCACGAGAAGGCTTATGTGACGGGCGAAGCCTGGTGCCCGCTGTGGGTGGTCGACTTCCCGATGTTCGAGTACGACGAGGACGACAAGCGCTGGACCGCCTGCCACCACCCCTTCACCAGCCCGAAGGACGAGCACATCGACCTGCTCGAGTCCAACCCTGGCGAGTGCCTGGCCAAGGCCTACGACCTCGCGTTGAACGGCTGGGAAATCGGCGGTGGCTCGGTGCGTATCCACCGCGCCGACGTGCAGGCGCGCGTGTTCGAGGCGCTCAACATCGGCGCCGAGGAGCAGCAGGCCAAATTCGGCTTCCTGCTCGACGCGCTCAAGTACGGCGCGCCCCCGCACGGCGGGCTGGCCTTCGGCCTCGACCGCATCGTCACCATGATGACCGGCGCGGAATCCATCCGTGACGTGATCGCCTTCCCCAAGACCCAGCGCGCCCAGTGCCTGCTCACCGACGCGCCGAGCAGCGTGGACGAGAAGCAGCTGCGCGAACTGCACATCCGCCTGCGCCAGAAGGTGCAGACCGATGTCGAGATCAGCCGCGACTGAGACGACAGGCCGCAACAGCACCACCGCAAGCCCCTGCAGCGAGGAAGTCCCCGATTTCCCGCCGCAGGGGCTTCAGCCTTTGCGTCGGCTGCCGTAATCTATGGTCATTGCACGCTCAATCGTGCCTTTGACCGCGAGACCGAGCACCCCATGCTGCTGCCCCACGAGATCGATGTTCTCGTCGTCGAGAGCCAGGCGACGATGCGCACGCAGCTGCGCACGATGCTGAACTCCATTGGCGTCGAATCACCGCAATTCGCCGTGTCGGCGACGATGGCGATGCGCAAGCTGCGCGAGCAGCGCTTCGACCTCATCCTGTGCGAGTACAACCTGGGCGACGGCCAGGATGGACAGCACCTGCTCGAAGACCTGCGCCAGCACGAGATCATCCCGCTCGACACCTTGTTCGTGATGATCACCGGCGAGCGCAACTACGAGCGCGTCACAAGCGCCTGCGAGCTGCTACCCAACGACTACATCCTCAAGCCGCTGAACGCGGAGACGCTTCGCGTGCGGCTGCTGCGCGCACTCGAAAAACGCGATGCCTTCCTGCCCGCGTGGCAACTGATGCGTATCGGCGACCCGGTGGGCGCAATCGAATACTGCCGCATCGCGCGCGACGAACATCCGACGCTTCTGGTGGATTTCATGCGACTGGAGGCAGAGCTGCACGCCAGCATCGGCCAGGTCGCGGAGGCCGAATCGCGCTACCGCGAGATCCTGTCTGCACGCAGCATCCCCTGGGCGGTGCTCGGCCTCGCCCGCATGCTGCTGCTCAGGAAGGCCTACATCGAGGCCGAGCACGTGCTCGACGAGGTTCTCGCCCGTCACGAGCGCTTCATCGAGGCCTACGAACTGCTCGCGCGCCTCTACGAGGAAACCGGCCGTCCGGAACAAGCCTGCACGACCCTCGAGAAGGCGACCAGCCTGTCGCCCTACCGCAGCCGCCGCCTGCGCCAGTTGGGTACCCTTGCACTATCGACCGGTGATGCGGCAAGCGCGGAGCGCAACCTGGCCGAGGTCGTTCAGCGCGGCAAGTACTCGGAGTTCCGCGACCCGGAGGATCACATCCGCCTGCTCCAGGCCCAGCTCGCACAGAAGAAGGTGGATGATGCACGCAGCACGCTGAACGACCTCGAACGCAACATGGGCAGGCAGGCCAAGGGCGAGCTGTGCGCCGCCGTTGGCAACGCCCTGCTGCACGCGCATCAGCAGGACAAGGCCGCCGCCCGCCAGGCGATGGTCAGCGCCCTGCGCCACGGCGACCGTATTCGCGAACTGTCGGTCGCACTGCGCCAGGATCTGATCAGTTCCTGCCTCGACCAGCAGCTCGACGACCAGGGCAGCGCCCTGCTCGCCGACCTGATGCGCACCTCGGCCGATGATCGCACGCTCGAGACGACGCGCGCGGCCTTGAAGGCACGTGGCCTCGACCAGCTCTCCCGTGAAATCGAGGCTCAGATACAGGCCGAGGTGAAGTCGCTTGTCACCACGGGCGCAGAAAAAGCCCACGCTGGTGATTACGAAGGCGCGGTGAGCGAGATGATGAACGCCGCCCGCAAGATGCCGGGCAATCCGCATGTGCTGTTCAATGCCGCCCTCGCGCTACTGCGCCACATCGAGCACCGCGGCTGGAATGATGCATTCGCCGTCCAGGCCCGCAACCTCATTCAGCGTGCCCAGCGCCTGTCCCCCGCGAATCCGCGCCTAGCGGCCATCACCGCCTTCATGCACGAACTGATCAAGCGCTACGGCATCCGCCCCGAGCGCGTGATGCAGAAGACGCGCACCGTCTGACCCACTTTTCTTTGCCCCTTTCCTTACCCCTTTTGCAGCCCCATCAGGTAACCCGGATGCTGATTCGTCGCTTGCTCCTGCTGCTTGGCCTGCTCGGCCTGCTCGGCCTGCTCACCGCCTGTTCACCCGCCGACTCTCGCAGCACCCTGCCCTCGCACGCCGGACTGCCAGCGGAGGCAATCGAGACGCTTGCCCTGATTCAGCGCGGCGGCCCCTTCCCGTATCGCAAGGATGGCACCACCTTCCAGAATCGCGAGCGCCTGCTGCCCATCAAGCCACGCGGCTACTATCGCGAATACACGGTCCCCACGCCCGGCGCACGCGATCGCGGCGCGCGCCGCATCGTCACCGGCGGCGACCCTCCCGAAGTGTTCTACTACACCGCCGACCACTACCGCAGTTTCCGCCAGATCGAAGCACTGCCATGACAGCCGACGCCCCAAGCTTCAACACCGCCGATGCGGCCCTCGAATGCCGCATCGACCTCAGCGACTGCAGGGACAAGGCAACGCTGCTCGCACGCCTCGCCAGCGCGCTGCAGTTCCCGGACTGGTTCGGTCACAACTGGGATGCACTGGCAGATTGCCTGACCGACCTTTCATGGTTGCCGGCACCCGGCTATCGAATCATCCTCACCCACGCCGAGGCACTGCGTGCGGCCGACCCCGAAACGCTGGCGACCGCGGTGGAGGTCCTCGACACCGCCGCCGCGTGGTGGGCCGAAGAAGGCATCACCTTCGAAGTGGTGTTCAGCGATCTTGCACCGGAGTCTCCGCCGCCCCACCCTGCAGCGCCCGCTTCTGATCGATGAGCTCGGCAAGGCAACGCGGGCAGTAGCACCCCAAGGCCGGATCAACAGAGCCCACGGAAGGCACCGCGAATGCCGACGGAAAGGCTGCGCACCAGCATGCCGCCTCGCCCGCCTGCATGCCGCAGGTGAACGTCGCAGCGCAGCGCGGACAGCGGTTGGTCGAAAGTGCAGGCTTTGAATTCATGCTCGAAGCGCCTTTGAATAGCGGCTTGCAACTGGGGGACTCGCCGGTCTTGAAATGCGATCGCGAGCACCTATATTCGTGTTGAGGCCGGGATCGACCGGCAAACATCGAACACAGGAGATCGCGCCATGAGCAACAACCTCACCCGCCGTCCCGACCCGCTGGAGGACTTCTTCCGTGGCTTCTTCGTTCGCCCGGTCGACTTCGGCGGCAGCAACGTCGCCAACGTGAGTGCCGACGCCCCGCAGATGCGGGTCGACGTCCGGGAGAACACCGACGCCTACGAGGTCCATGCCGAACTGCCGGGAATGAAGAAGGAAGACATCCACGTTCATATCGACGGCCCTGTGGTGTCGATCAGTGCCGAGCGCAAGCAGGAGAAGGAAGTCAAGGACGGCGAGAAGGTGCTGCGCACCGAACGCTACTTCGGCAAGGTCTCGCGCAGCTTCCAGCTTGGCCAGGAGATCGACGAAGCCAAGGCTTCGGCCCGGTTCAACGATGGTGTGCTCGAACTCAAGCTGCCGAAGAAGGCCGAGGCTCAGGCCAAGCGGCTGACCATCGACTGAGCGTCGCGGCGTCTCGAGTAAGGTAACGGCGGCCAAGGCCGCCGTTTTTCTTGCTGACCTGGAAGCGAGCGCTTACTTGCTCTTGATCATCGTGCCGACGCCGTGGTCGGTCAGGATCTCGAGCAACAGGCAATGCTCCACGCGGCCGTCGATGATGTGCACCGACTTCACGCCGTTGCGCGCCGCATCCAGCGCCGAACCGATCTTTGGCAACATGCCGCCCGACAGCGTGCCGTCGGCCACCAGATCGTCGATCTGGCGCGGCGTCAGCCCGGTGAGCAGGTTGCCCGCCTTGTCGAGCACGCCGGGAGTGTTGGTGAGCAGCACCAGTTTCTCCGCCTTGAGGATCTCGGCCAGCTTGCCCGCGACCACGTCAGCGTTGATGTTGTAGGTCTCGCCCTCCTCACCGACACCGATCGGCGCGATGACGGGGATGAAGTCGCCCTGGTCCAGGAAGGCGATGAGGCTGGGATCGATGCCAGTGATCTCACCCACCTGGCCAACATCGATCAGATCTCCCTCGGGCGCGTCCTTCTTCTGCATCAGCAGCTTCTTGGCACGGATGAAGCCGGCGTCCTTGCCAGTCAGGCCCACAGCCTTGCCACCGTGCTTGTTGATCAGGTTCACGATCTCCTTGTTGACCTGACCGCCCAACACCATCTCCACCACTTCCATGGTCTCGGCATCGGTCACGCGCATGCCCTGGATGAACTCGCCCTTCTTGCCGACACGGGCAAGCAGGTTCTCGATCTGCGGGCCGCCCCCGTGCACCACCACCGGGTTCAGGCCGACCAGCTTGAGCAACACGACGTCGCGCGCGAAGCAGTCCTTGAGGTGAGGGTCGGTCATCGCATTGCCACCGTACTTGATGACGATGGTCTTGTCGAAGAAGCGCTTGATGTAGGGCAGGGCCTCGGCCAGGATCTCGGCCTTGCGGGCGGGGGTTACGTCTTGCTGGAGGGCGGTCTGGGTCATCGGGAAACTCCTTGAGCGAACAGCCGGATTCTAGTGGCCCGCCGTGCGAACCGAAAGCAGCACGTAACCGCAGTGCACAAATCGAGTCGCCACGCCCCTCCACATACCCTGAAGTAATCGACATATTGAAATCATTTAATTGGAGCTATCGACGCAGCAATTCCATACTGATTCTGTATGGGGCGTTCACCGCCTCGTGAAGGAGCCCGATCATGGTCGACAAAGTTGCCCGCCTGCATTTCCAGCCAGCCAGCCCGGCCGGCGCGTTGCGCGCGCTCAGTGGCTGGCTCATCGCCCTCACCGGCCTTGCCCTGATCGTCGCGCAGTTCGTGCGCAGCATCGAAGGCTTCGAACTCCCGGTGTCCGGTGCCGTCTCCGGTGGCGCGATGGCCGCAGCCGCCACTGCGCTCGGCGCCGCACCGCTGCTGGTGGTGCGGCGCATCGGCGCCAGCGTGCAGGGCATGCTGCTTGGCTTCGGGGCGGGTGTGATGCTTGCGGCCAGCATCTTCTCGTTGCTGCTGCCTGCCTTCGAGGCTGCCCAGGCGCAAACCGGGGCGGCGCTCAGCGCCATCACCCTGGTCGCGTTCGGCGTGCTGCTCGGCGCTGGCGGGCTGCTGGCGATGGACCGCGCCCTGCCCCACACCCATGCCCCCGAAGGCCGCCGCAGCGCCGGCGCGGTGTGGCTGTTCGTGTTCGCGATCGCGGTGCACAACATCCCCGAGGGCTTGGCCATCGGCGTGGCCGCAGGCCTCAATGGCAGTGGAGTCGGTTCGGGCGACGCAGTGGCCGCAGGGATCTCGTTGCAGAACGTCCCCGAAGGTCTGATCGTGGCAATCGCCCTGGTCTCGGCCGGCTACAGCCGCTGGCTGGCTTTCGGCGTCGCCGCGATGTCCGGGCTGATCGAGCCGATTGCTGCCATCGCCGGCTCGATGATGGTGTCGGTGTCGGCGATGATCCTGCCTTGGGGGCTGGCAGGCGCAGCAGGTGCGATGCTGTTCGTGGTCAGCCACGAGATCATCCCGGAGTCGCACCGCCGTGGCCACGAGACACTCGCCACGGCCGGGCTGATGGTGGGCTTCGTGCTGATGATGGTGATGGACACGCTGCTCGGCTGAGCGCGGGCACGAAAAAACGAAGGGCGCCGCAATGGGCGCCCTTCGTCGTTCAGAAATGAGGGTGGCGAGCCTGACCCCCGGCACTTGCAGGAAACGGCTGTGGCTGCTGCCTTCCGGCCCTGACCAGGTTCACCGCGCTGCAATGCGGGGAGACCCGCCACGGCCGGCATTGTAGCAGCACAACGCCGCGCCGGGCGACCGCCAATGTACGGCAGCGAGATTCTCCCCGGCTGAACAGCTCGCGGCTCGCGCCGCTCCTACAGCACCTCGCCTCGCGCTTACCCCGGTGGGAGCGGCGCGAGCCGCGAGGGTCTCAAGGCGGCACGCGCCGCGGGGGGCGCTAGGGGAAGCTCGCCACAGGCGTCGTCAGCCCTTGAGCTCGGGGAAGTCCTCTTCGAAGAACTCGAGCTCGCCGCGAGCCGCCTCGCCACGCGCCTCTTCGGCCTTGCGCAACTCCACCCGGCGGATCTTGCCCGAGATGGTCTTGGGCAGGTCGGCGAAGGACAGGCGGCGGATGCGCTTGTACGGGGCCAGGCGTTCGCGGGTGAAGGCGAAGATGTCCTTGGCGAGCTCCTTGCTGGGCTCCTGGCCGGCGACCAGGATCACGAAGGCCTTGGGCACAGCCAGGCGCACCGGATCCGGGCTCGGCACCACTGCGGCTTCGGCCACCGCGGGGTGCTCGATGAGCACGCTCTCGAGTTCAAAGGGGCTGATGCGGTAATCAGAGGCCTTGAACACATCGTCTGCGCGACCGACGTAGGTGATGTAGCCTTCCTCGTCGATGCTGGCAACGTCGCCGGTGCGGTAGTGGCCGTCTCGCATGACCTCGGCGGTCTTGGCCGGATCACCCGAGTAGCCGACCATCAGGCCGACCGGACGATGCTCGCCCATCACCAGCGAGACCTCGCCCTCGACCGAAGGCTTGCTGTCGGCGTCGAGCAGGGCAATCCTGTAGCCGGGCAGCGGGCGGCCCATGGAGCCAGGCTTGAGCGGCTGGTCGGGCGTGTTGCCGATCTGCGCGGTGGTCTCGGTCTGGCCGAAGCCGTCGCGGATGGTGATGCCCCAGGCCTTCTTCACCTGCTCGATCACTTCGGGGTTGAGCGGCTCGCCGGCGCCGATGAGTTCGCGCAGCTTGGTCTTCACCGCGGCCAGATCCTGCTGGATCAGCATGCGCCATACGGTCGGGGGCGCACACATGGTGGTGACTTCGTACTTCACCAGCACGTCGAGCAGGGCCTTGGCGTTGAAGCGGTTGTAGTTGTACAGGAACACGCAGGCACCGGCGTTCCAGGGCGCGAAGAAGCAGCTCCAGGCGTGCTTGGCCCAGCCCGGCGAGGAGATGTTCATGTGACGGTCGTTGGGCTTCAGGCCGATCCAGTACATCGTCGACAGGTGGCCGACCGGGTAGGACTGGTGGGTATGCAGCACCAGCTTGGGCTTGGAGGTGGTACCCGAGGTGAAGTAAAGCAGCAGCGGGTCGTCGACGCGGGTCACGCCGTCCGGGGTGAACTGTTCGGATTCGGCCGCGGCCTCTTCGAAGGCCTTCCAGCCAGCGGGCGCGCCGCCCACTGCGATGCGGCCAAAGGCGCCAGGGAGATTCTCGAACTTGTCGGTGTGCGCCTTGCCGATCACCACATGCTTGACCTGGCCGCGCTCGACGCGGTCCACCAGGTCATCCGGGGTCAGCAGCGTGGTCGCCGGGATCACCACTGCCCCGAGCTTGATCGCGGCGAGCATGGTCTCCCACAGCGGCACTTCGTTGCCGAGCATGATGAGGATGCGCTCGCCGCGCTTGACGCCCTGCTTGCGCAGCCAGTTGGCGACGCGGTTCGAGCGCGCCGACATCTCGGCAAACGACAGCCTGGCCTCGCTGCCGTCCTCTTCGATGATCCACAGTGCCGGGCTGTCGTTACCCTTGGCCATGGTGTCGAAGTAGTCCAGCGCCCAGTTGAACTCCTTGAGTTGCGGCCACTTGAAGCCGGCATAGGCGGTGGCGTAGTCGCTGCGATGCTGCAGCAGGAAGTCGCGTGCAGCCAGGAACTCGGTAACAGCGCTCATGTGCTCTCCTCTCCAGGACGTCATTGAAATCGATATTGCGTGACCGGGGCGGCTTCACCCCCTGCGCCAGGGGCATCCACTGTCGTCACGCCGGCCTCCAGGGCCGGAATTTTACGTTGACGTTAACGTAATGCAACGACCGAGATCAAATCGCGCCCGGATTTCTGCCCTCCACCGCAAGCGGCCGTATCCACGGCACGCGCACGAGCGCCGAGTTATCTTCGGCTGCCGCGGCAGAGTCGCTATACTCGCATGGTTTGCCCACTCGAGCGGAGCGCCCATGTCCGTCACACCTGGCCCCCATCGCGCACCTCATCCAGGCCTGGAGGCGCGCTATGGCAGCACAGCATGCCCTGCCGCCGACGCGCTGAACCCATTCATCGAGCAGCTCCTGTCGCATCGGTCGGTGCGCGCCTATCTGCCCGACCCGGTCAGCGAGGCGGAACTTGCCGCCATCATCGCCGCGGCGCAATCGGCCGCGAGTTCGTCCAACCTCAACCTGTGGTCGGTGGTGGCGGTGCGTGACGCCGACACCCGCGCGCAGCTGGCGCACTGTGCCGGCGACCAGGTTCATGTCCGCGAGGCCCCACTGCAACTGGTGTGGCTGGCGGACCTCGCCCGCCTGAGACACGTTGCCGCCCAGCTCGGACGCCCCTCGGCAGGACTCGACTACACCGAGCTATTCCTGACCGCGGTGATCGACGCCGCGCTGGCCGCGCAAAACGCGGCGGCTGCTGCCGAGTCGCTCGGTCTGGGCACCGTCTATATCGGCGGCATGCGCAACCAGCCCGAGCAGGTTGCAACGCTGCTCGGGCTACCGAGCGAAGTGTTCGCAGTGTTCGGCATGTGCGTCGGCAGGCCCGACCCCACCAAGCCTGCAGCGGTCAAGCCCCGCCCCGCGCAGTCGGTGGTGCTGCATCACGAACGCTATCGCCAGGCCCCGCTGGACGCCGGGATCGAAGCCTACAACCAGGCGATGGCGCGGTTCTACGAAGCACAACAGATGAAAGTGCATGGCACCTGGGACGTCCATTCCGCAAAGCGCATCGCGGGACCAGAGAGCCTCTCCGGGCGCGACCGCCTGGTCGAGGCCCTGCACGCACTCGGCTTCAAGCTCAAGTAATCCCCCGCCCGCATTCGCCGGAGAACGCCATGCGCAGCCGCAACACTTCCCTGACCACCGACCAGAAGGCCCTCGCAGTCAACCTCGACAAGTACAAGTACGGCTCGATCGTCGAGATCGGCGCCGGCCAGGAAGTGGCGCGCCGCTTCTTCCAGGTCGGCGCGGCTGCGGGCACCATCGCCAAGACCATGTCGGCCTACGACATGGCGGTGAGCGACGACATCTACGGCCATGTCGACCGCTACGTGAGCCGCGCTCGCCTGCTGCAGATGCTGGACAAGGAGTTCACCCAGGTCGTCGCCCGCCTCGCCCACGTGCGCGCCAAGAACACCACCTTCTTCGCTTATGCGGCCACCGTCACCGCGCGCAGCTTCAAGCAGAAGAACGAATGTCACGGCTGGGTCGGCATCCGCCTTCAGCTGCACCCGGGCGCCGAGCCGAGCGACGTGATCATGCACGTGCGCATGCTCGACAACGACAACGCGCTGCAGTCGGAAGCGCTCGGCATTCTTGGCGTCAATCTCATCCACGGCGCCTTCTTCCACCACCAGAATCCGGAGTGGATCGTCGAGGGTCTGGCCGACGGGCTCGGCTCAGAGCGCATCGAGGTCGACCTCATCCACTTCTCCGGCCCCTACTTCGAGGAAGTCGAGAACCGCCTGATGAACCTGCACCTGATCCGCAGCTGGCTCACGCGGGCGGTGGTGTTCAACCCTCAGGGCGAGGTGGTGGTGCCGGGCGAGCTCTTCTACCGCAAGCCCGTGATGGTGATGCGCGGCAGCTTCAAGCCGGTGACCTACGTCAACGTGGACATGATGAGCGCCGGCCTGCGCCAGTTCAGCCAGCTCGCCGCGGTGGACGAGAACGAGATCCTGTCGCTGGCCGAAGTAACGATGAACTCGCTGATCAGCGGCGATAACGTTGACGGCGCCGACTTCCTCGCCCGCATCGACCTGCTCGCCTCGCAGGGCTACACGGTGATGATCTCCGACTACGTGCGCTTCTTCCGCCTGCGCGCCTACCTGCGACGCTACACGCAGAAGCCGATCGGCATCGTGCTGTCCGTGCGCGACTTCCAGTTCCTGTTCGATGAGAAGTACTACGAAGGTCTCGAGGGCGGCATCCTGGAGGCCTTCGGCAAGCTCTTCCCTGACAACACCCATGTGTACGTTTACCCCTCGCGTCCGCGCGGCACCGACGCCGCCGCCACCGTCACCCTCGACAACGTGCAGGTACCGGAGAACCTGCGCCACCTGCTGGCCTACCTGAAGGCGAACGACAAGCTGGTGGCCGTGCAGCCGCGTGACGACAGCCATCTCCACATCGATATCGCCGAGGTACTCGCCGGCCTGCGCCGCGGTCGCGGCGAGTGGGAAGCCGATGTGCCCGAGGGCGTTGCAAAACGCATCATCGAATCGCGACTGCTGGGCTACGACACCGAATAGCCCGGCGGCCGCGCGCACGCCAACCGCGCTGCGCGCTTGCGGAACTTTCGCGACAACGGCATGCTCTTTATTGCGCCGCAACATCAACACCGCCCCCCAACGGGCTAACTCGCGAGCAAGCGCATGAGCCTCAATCCCCCCGTCCAACTGCAGATCGACCGCCCCCACGCCCTCGAAGCCGATGCCGTCCTCGACCAGCTCGGCGCCAGAGGCAAGGGCCTGAGCAACGCGGAGGCGGCCCGCCGCCTCGCCGAGGTCGGTCCCAACCGCCTGCCCCAGCCACCCAAGGACGGGCTGCTCAAGCGCTTCTTCAAGCACTTCCATGACATCCTCATCTACATCCTGATCGCCGCAGCCGGCATCACCGCGCTGCTCGGGCACTGGATCGACACCGGCGTCATCCTCGGCGTGGTGGTCATCAACGCCATCATCGGCTTCATCCAGGAAGGCAAGGCCGAGGAAGCCCTCGAAGGCATCCGCAAGATGCTGTCGGTGCATGCCCACGCGCGGCGTGACGACCAATGGTCCGAGGTCGAGGCCGACGGCCTGGTGCCGGGCGACATCGTGCGCCTGCGCTCGGGCGACCGCGTACCCGCCGACCTGCGCCTGATCGAGGCCACCAATCTGCGTATCGAGGAGTCCGCCCTCACCGGCGAGTCCGTGCCAGCAGACAAGAATACCGCGCCAGTGGCCGCAGATGCCGGCGTCGGCGACCGTTTCGGCATGGCTTACTCAGGCACCCTGGTGGCCGCCGGACGCGGTATCGGCGTGGTCACCGCCACCGGCCCCAACACCGAACTCGGCCGCATCAATCGCATGATTGCCGAAGTGCAGACCCTGCAGACGCCACTCACCCGGCAGATGGCGCAGTTCAGCAAGGTCCTGTCCGTGGTCATCGTCGCACTTGCGTTGCTGATGCTGGTGATCGGGGTCAGCCTGCACGACTTCCCGCTGGCCGAGGTCTTCCTGGCCGCGATCGGCTTCGCGGTGGCGGCCATTCCCGAGGGCCTGCCCGCCATCCTCACCATCACGCTCGCCCTTGGCGTGCAGCGCATGGCACAGCGCAACGCCATCACGCGCAAACTCACCGCGGTCGAGACCCTGGGCTCGGTCACCGTGATCTGCTCGGACAAGACCGGCACGCTGACCAAGAACGAGATGACCGCCCGCCACGTCGTCACCCGCGGCGGCTTCTACGACGTCAGCGGCACCGGCTACCGCCCCGAGGGCGAGATCACCCTCGAGGGCCGCGCCGCCAGTATCGACAGCCACGGTCACCTGCACGCCGTGATCGAGGTCGTCGCAGTGGCCAACGACACCCACGTCGCCGAGGAAGACGGCCAGTGGCGGGTTACCGGCGAACCGACCGAAGGCGCGCTGCGCACGCTTTCGCACAAGGCCGGTTTCGATGCCGACACCCACGAGCGCCACGCCAGCATCCCCTTCGAGTCGGCCAACAAGTTCATGGCCACGCTCAACACCACCCCCGCTGGCCAGCGCCGGATCCTGCTCAAGGGCGCCCCCGACCGCCTGCTCGAGCGCTGCCACCACGAACTCGGCGCCAGCGGAGAGCTCGAGCCGCTCGACCGCAGCTTCTGGGAGGCACAGATCGATGCGCTCAGCGCCGAAGGCCTGCGCGTGCTGGCCGCTGCCGCGCGCGACGTTCCCGACAGCAAGCTCGCGCTGGAGATCGAGGACCTGGAGGAGGACATGGTCTTCCTCGGCCTCATCGGCATCATCGACCCGCCGCGCCCGGAGGCGATCACCGCCATCAAGTCCTGCCACGAGGCCGGCATCCGCGTAAAGATGATCACCGGCGACCATGCCGGCACCGCACGCGCGATCGGCATCGAAATGGGCCTGGGCACGGCCGACAGCCTCAAGGTGATCACCGGCGCCGAGATCGAGGCTGCCAGCGACGAAGCGCTCAAGGCCATCGCTCATGACTGCGACATCTTTGCCCGCACCAGCCCGGAGCACAAGCTGCGCTTGGTCAAGGCCCTGCAGGCGCGCGGCGAGGTGGTGGCGATGACCGGCGACGGCGTCAACGACGCGCCCGCACTCAAGCGCGCCGACGTCGGCGTGGCGATGGGCATCAAGGGCACCGAGGCCACCAAGGAGGCCGCCGAGATCGTGCTCGCCGACGACAATTTCTCCACCATCGAGCGCGCGGTCGAGGAAGGCCGCACGATCTACGACAACCTGCGCAAGGCCATCCTCTTCATCCTGCCCACCAACGGCGCCCAGGGCCTGGTCATGCTCGCCGCGGTGGTGCTTGGCCTCACGCTGCCGCTCACTCCGGTGCAGATCCTGTGGGTGAACATGGTGGTGGCGGTCACCCTGGCGCTCGCGCTCGCCTTCGAGCCGGCCGAGCCCGGCGTCATGCAGCGCCCGCCGCGCAAGCCGGGAGCGCCGATCATGGGCCGGGTGATGCTGTGGCGGGTGGCGATCGTGTCGATTCTGATCGGCGGCGCCACCATCGCCATGTTCGAGGTCGAGCTGATGCTCGACATGGAGCTCGGTGTGGCGCGCACCATGGCGGTCAACACCCTGGTCATCGCGCAGGCCTTCTACCTCTTCAACAGCCGTTTCCTGGTCGCCTCCAGCCTGCGCGCCGAGTTGCTATTCACCAACCGCGCCGCGCTCATCGCGGTGGGCGTGCTGGTGCTGCTGCAACTGGGCTTCGTGTACCTGCCGTTCATGAACACCTGGTTCGGCACCGCGCCGCTCGAACTGCGCCACTGGCTGGTGCCGCTGGGCATCGGTCTAGTGGTGTTCCTGCTCATCGAGGCGGAGAAGGCCTGGGTCAGGCGGCTCAACGCCCAGGGTTAAGCCGCCTTCGGAGGGCGAACCGGCCTGCGTAGTGCCTCTTCCGAAAACGCGATGACCCACGACCAGTCCCTGATCCTGCTCATCCTCGCCGCCACCGTTGGCATGTTCCTGTGGGGGCGCTGGCGCCACGACATGGTCGCGGCGGGTGCCCTGCTCGCCTGCGTACTCGCCGGGCTGGTCGCACCCGCCGAGGCCTTCTCCGGCTTCGGCCACCCGGCGGTGGTCACCGTGGCCTGCGTGCTGGTGCTCAGCCGGGGGCTGCAGAGTTCGGGCGCAGTCGATGTGCTCGCCGCCCGCGTGCTGCCCGCCAAGGCGGGCATGGCCGCAAGCCTGGCCGCGCTCGTCGGCCTAGGGGCGCTGCTTTCGGGCTTCATGAACAACGTGGGGGCGATGGCCCTGCTGATGCCGGTGGCGATGCAACTCGCCGGGCGCCTGTCGCTGCCGCCCGGGCGGGTGCTGATGCCGCTGGCCTTCGGCACCATTCTCGGCGGCATGACCACGATGATCGGCACCCCGCCCAACCTGATCGTGTCCGGCTTCCGTGCCCAGCAGGGCACGGGCGGCTTCGCCATGTTCGACTTCACCCCGATCGGCCTGGCCGTCGCCCTCGGCGGCATCCTGTTCATCGTGCTGCTCGGCTGGCGCCTCGTGCCCGCGCGCGAGAAGGCGAGCACCGAAGGCTTCGAGACCGGCGCCTACGTCACCGAGGTGCGCGTGCTGCCCGACAGCAAGGCGGCGGGCCTGCTCCTGCGCGAGATCGAGCGCACGCTGGACGGGGCCGACGCGCAGGTCATCGGCCTGGTGCGCAACGAGGTTCGCATGAACGCCCCCCAGTCCGGGCGCAAGGTGCTCGCGGGCGACATCCTCGTCATCGAGGCCGAGGCGGACGCCCTGCCCGAGGTCCTGTCCACGCTGGGGCTGAAACTGGAGGAGGCCGGCTCGTCGAGCGCGGAGGACGAGACCGGGCAGGAGGACAAGGGCGAAAAGAACCACGGTCAGGACAAAGCCGGCGAGAAGGCCGGACACAAGGCCGGGCGCGAGGGCGAGGACGCCGAAGCCGAAGCGGACAGATCACCCCAGGACGACGAGATCACCCTGATGGAGCTCGTCGTCCGCCCCGAGGCCGGCCTCATCGGCCGCTCGGCCAAGGACCTGCTGCTGCGCACCCGCTACGGCCTCAACCTGCTTGCCGTGTCGCGCGAGGGCGCGCGCTCCAAGGCCCGGCTGAGGACCCTGAAGATCCAGGCTGGCGACCTGCTGCTGATGCAGGGCCCGCTTGAAGCCTTGAGCGAGTTCGCCGCCGACTCGGGCTGCGTGCCACTGGCGCGGCGCGATTTGCGCATCCCCGACCGCGGCAAGGCCTGGGTCGCCGGGCTCGTCATGGCCTTCGCGGTCGGCGCCGCCGCCCTCGGCCTGTTGCCGGCGGCAATCTCCTTCGCGCTCGGCGTGCTTGCCTCGATGGCCCTGCGCACCGTGCCGCTGCGCGCGGTGTACGAAAGCATCGACTGGTCGGTGATCGTGCTCCTGGGCGCGCTGATCCCGGTCGCGGGGGCGATGGAGTCGACCGGCAGCGCCAACCTCATCGCGCGCGCCTTGCTCGAGGGTGTGGCGCGCGGCGACGCGATCGTCGGCCTCACTCTCGTGATGGTGGTCACCATGTTCCTGTCCGACCTCATGAACAACGCCGCGACCGCGGCGGTGATGTGCCCGATTGCGATCGGCACCGCAGCCGCGCTGGGGGCAAGCGCCGACCCTTTCCTGATGGCAGTCGCGATCGGCGCCTCTTGCGCCTTCCTAACCCCCATAGGGCACCAGAACAACACGCTGATCCTTGGCCCAGGCGGCTTTCGCTTCGGAGACTACTGGCGCCTCGGGCTACCCCTCGAGCTTCTCGTCGTGGCGATCGCCATCCCCCTGCTCATGCTCTTCTGGCCACTGCACGGCTGACCCTCGGCAGCCGGACACAGGTCACGGCTACATGGTGGTAGAAGCTCAACCGGTCCGATCGAATTTGTGACAAGAGTCCAGGCCAATTCGTGAACCTCGGGTGCAGTGTCATCCCTCGTTCCTGAGGGAGGGGAGGAGGTCGGGTCCGGCGACCTTTGCATGCCGGCCCACGCGCTAGTAGAGTCCAAGCGCGCCCACCCTTGCAGAGCACATCATGCCGATCACCCGCAAGCGCGCCGTGTTTGCGGCGGTCTTCGTCGCCCACACGCTCGGCGTCTTGTCCTCCATCGACGCCCTGATGTCCACCCGCACCGCACCCGGCGCTGTGGCCTGGATCGTGTCGCTGAGCACCTTCCCTTACGTCACCGTGCCGGCCTACTGGGTTTTCGGGCGGAACCGTTTCAACGGCTACGTGATCGGCCGTCGCGAGGACGACAGCCTGCTCTACCGTGAGCTCGCGCAGAAGATGTCACACGTGGGACAGTACGCAATCGCGCCGCCCGACGCCCAGCAGCAACTGCAGGTCATGGAGCGCCTGGCCAAGCTGCCACTGCTCGGCGGCAACGAAGCCGAGTTGCTGATCGACGGTGAGGCCGCGTTCGCCAGCATGTTCGCCGGCATCGATGCAGCCGAGCGTTATCTGCTAGTGCAGTTCTACATTGTGCGCGACGACGCCCTCGGCCGCGAACTCAAGCGCCGCCTCGAAGCCCGAGCGCGTGCGGGAGTGAAGGTGCATTTCCTGTATGACGAGATCGGCAGCTACCGGCTGCCGCGGCGCTATGTGCAGGAGTTGCGGGCCGCGGGTGTCGAGGTGCGCCCCTTCCACTCCACCCAGGGCTCAGGCAATCGCTTTCAGCTCAACTTCCGCAACCACCGCAAGATCATCGTCGCCGACGGCCGCGTGGGCTGGGTAGGCGGCTTCAACGTCGGTGACGAGTACTTGGGTCGCGACCGCCGCATCGGTCCCTGGCGCGACACCCACATGAAGCTCATCGGCCCGGCTGTGTTCAGCCTGCAGCTGTCCTTCCTCGAGGACTGGCACTGGGCGAGCGGCGAAATTCTGGACTTCGACTGGCAACCGGCCACGGCGGCAAACGGTGGCATGCCGGTCCTGATGCTGCCGAGCGGCCCCGCCGACCGCTTCGAGACCGCCAGCCTGATGGTGCAGCATGCGCTCGCATCGGCGCGCCACCGCGCCTGGATCGCCAGCCCCTACTTCGTACCTGACGAATCGGTGCTCAACGCGCTCAAGCTCGCCGCGCTGCGCGGGGTGGACGTTCGCATCCTCATCCCTGAGCGTCCGGATAACATCCTCACCTGGCTCGCGGCCTACGCTTTCGTCGGGCCGCTGCTTGAGGCCGGCGTGCACATCCATCGCTACCAGGCGGGCTTCCTGCATGGCAAGACCATGCTCATCGACGACGGCGCCGCGGCAGTGGGCACGGTCAACCTCGACAACCGCTCCTTCCGCCTCAACTTCGAGATCACCGCCTGGGTGCTGGACGAGGGCTTCGGCCGCGACGTGGCAGCCATGTTCGAGGCGGACTTCGCGCGCTCGCGCGAGATGACGCTGGCCGAGGTGCTCGACCAGCCGTGGTGGTTCCGCGCCGCCTCGCGCGCTGCCCATCTCACCGCACCGGTGCTGTGAGCATGCGCCGGATCTCGGGCACACAGGACCCACAAGACGTGCCGCAGCCCAACTTCGCCTGCAAGGCATCGAGATCGGCGCCGGCGCCGATGGCGGCGGCGATCTCGTTCTCGGACACGTTCAGGCAGTTGCACACGATCCGGCCCCGTCCCGCTGCCGCCGTGGGCGGCACCGACAGCGGCGCCAGCAGCCAGCGCCGCAGCTCGGCGGTGGACTGCGCCTCCACCATCAGTTCGCGCAGCCAGGCGCCCGCCACCGTGTCTCCAGCCAGGCGCACGCCGACCAGGCATTCGTTGTCGATCCGCGCGCGCTTGCTGATGCCCCGCCGCCGATCCTCGAAGCTCAGCACGCAGTCGTCGTCCAACCCGAGCAGGGCATCGAGCTCGGCCAGCCAGGCCGGCGGGATCGGCTGGTCATGCGCGACCCGCATCACGACTGCAGCGGTATCGCGACCGGCAAGCGCGAGCGAGGCATAGGCGAAACGTTCGAGCCACGGCACCAGGGACTCGGCTTGCTCGATGGCTGCGCATTCGTCACGCTCGACACGCATCAGCAGCATCTGCCAGGGCAGCTCGGCGCGCTCGATGGCAATCGCGCTGTGCTTGAGCTCGGGTTGTCTGGAGAATGGGTCCACGTCGCCACCGACCAGTACGTTGATCCCGCCCGAGTCGAGTACGTTGCGCCCCCAGTGCATGGCCACGAAGGCCTGGCCGCGCCCGACCTCCTCCGACGCGTGCGCACGCAGCACCAGCTCGCCGCGCCGGCTCGACACCCGCAGCAGCTCGCCACTGTGCACGCCATACGCCTGCAGGTCGGCGGGATTGAGATCGATGCGGGCCTCGTCCACATGGCTGTACAGGCGTGCAACCTTGCCGGTGCGGCTCATGCCGTGCCACTGATCGCGCAGGCGGCCGGTGGTGAGGTGCAACGGATAGCGGGCATCGACCTGCTCCGCCGTGCTCGCCTGCACAGGCACCACGAAACGTGCGCGGCCGCTCGGGGTCGGGAAATGCCCGTCGGCATACAGACGCCCCCTGCCCGCCTCCCCTGCCGCGCGCATCGCGGCCGTGAGCGGCCATTGCTGCGGCCCCGCGCTGTCGAGCAGTGCATAGTCGAGGCCGGTGATGTCGAGATCACGTCCGGCGGTGCTCGCCACGTGCTCGGCAAAGATCGCCTCCACGCCGTCATAGGCGAACATGCGCCCAGCCTGCGGCTTGCCGATCAACGGTCCGAGTGCACGTGCGAAGTCGCACACGATGCGCCAGTCGGGCCGCGCCTCGGCGGGCGGCGGCAAGGCCTGCTTCACATGCGTGATGCGGCGCTCGGAATTGGTCACCGTGCCCTCCTTCTCGCCCCAGGTCGCCGCCGGCAGCATGAGATCGGCAAAGGCTGCGGTCTCGGTACTGCGAAACGCCTCCTGCAGCACGACGAAGTCGCAGCGCTGCAAGGCCTCTCGCACCCGCTCGAGTTCGGGCATCGACTGCGCCGGATTGGTGCACGCGATCCACAGCGCCTTGATGCGGCCTTCGCGCACGGCCTGGAACAGCTCCACCGCGGTCAGCCCCGGCGTGGCGGGCACGCTATCGACGCCCCACAGACGGGCGATTTCTTCGCGATGGGCCGGGTTGGCCAGGTCGCGATGGGCGGACAGCAGGTTGGCCAGCCCGCCCACTTCGCGCCCGCCCATCGCGTTGGGCTGGCCGGTGAGCGAGAACGGTCCGCAGCCCGGCTTGCCGATCTTGCCGGTGGCGAGCGACAGCGCGATCAGCGCCGCGCCGTTGTGGGTACCGTGGGTGGACTGGTTGAGGCCCTGGCACCACAGCGACAGCGCCGCCGGCGACTGCCCCCACCAGCGCGCAGCGGTGACGATGTCGGCCTCGGCGACGCCGCACACGCCGGCCGCCACAGCCGGCGTGATCGTGTCCACATGCGTGCGCAGCGCATCGAAGCCCTCGGTATGGGCGGCGATGAAAGCGGCGTCGACCAGGCCCTCGCGCAGCAGCACATGCAGCATCGCGTTGTACAGCCAGATGTCGGTGCCAGGCAGGATGGCGAGGTGCAGGTCGGCACTGGCGGCGGTGTCGGTGCGGCGCGGATCGACCACGATCAGCTTCATGTGCGGGCGCGCCTTCCTCGCATCCTCGATGCGACGGAAGGCGACCGGATGGGCATAGGCAGGATTGGCACCGGCGATCAGGATGCAGTCGGCGTGGTCGAAGTCCTCGTAGGCGCAAGGCGGCGCATCCGCACCCAGGGTCTGCTTGTAGGCAGCGACCGCACTCGACATGCACAGCCGCGAGTTGGTATCGACGTTGTTGCTGCCGATCAGGCCCTTCATCGCCTTGTTGAAGACATAGTAGTCCTCGGTCAGCAACTGGCCGGAGATGTAGAAGGCCACTGCGTCCGGGCCATGGGTGTTGATGACCTCGGCGAAACGGTTCGCCGCGGTGGCGATGGCCTCATCCCATCCCACGCGCTGGCGTGGCTCGCCACGCGTGCGCCGCAGCTCCGGGTGCAGCAGCCGTGTCTGCGGCCGTGCAGTGAGGTGCAGGGTCGAACCCTTGGTGCACAGGCGGCCGAAGTTGGCCGGATGCGCGGGGTCCCCGCGCACGCCGGTGATGCGTTCGCCGTCGTGCTCGATCAGCACACCGCAGCCGACGCCACAATAGGGACAGGTCGCACGGGTCTGCATCGGAGATGGGGATGGCGACGGGGTTGTGGTCTTCGCTGGCAGATCGGAAGTCATCATGGAGCCTTTGGTTCTAGTGGCGGCTGAGCAGGTACAGCAGCACGACGTTGAGTGCGAGCGATAGCGCGGCGACGATCTTCAGCGCCAGGCGCGGGTTGCGCTCGAGCAAGGGCACGCGGCGGCGGGTGGCAAGCGGACGGCTCGCACCGCGTTCGAGTGCGAGCAGGAACTCCTCAGCGGTCTCGAAGCGATCCTGCACCTCGCGCGCGCAGGCCTTCAGCAAGACGCTCTCGAGCCACTCGGGGGTGTCGGGGCGGTAACGCGTCGGCGGTACCGGGGCGGCAAAGCGCGGGTGCTGGAAAGGCTCCACCTCGCCATAGGGGTACTTTCGCGTCAGCAGCTCGTAGAGCGTGACACCGCAGGCGTAGAGATCGGAAGACTCGCTTGCCTGAGCGCCGGCAAACAGTTCGGGCGCCATGTAGGACGGGGTCCCCGGGTTGTTGATCTCGGCGAGGTCCTCGGCGTCGGTCGCGGCCACACCGAGGTCGAGCAGGCGCAACTCGCCACTGCGGTCGATATGGACATTGTCGGGCTTGATATCGCGGTGCACGATGCCGAGTCGGTGCAGCACCGCCACCCTGCGCAGCAAGGCACGGCCGATGCCGACCAGTTCATGCGCCTCATAGCGGTGCCCACGGGCAAGGCTGGCCTTCAGCGTTTCGCCCTCATGCCAGCTCATCAGGTAGTACAGGTGCGCACGCGCATGGTCGCACACGCGCGGAAAGCCCTTGCCCGGGACACGGCGGGCCAGCCACTCCTCGCGCACCAGCGCGCTCACCGCCTCGTCGTCGTCCGCCTCCGGGCGCAGCGTCTTCAGTACCAGGGCCTCACCGCTGCTCAAGCGCGTGACCCGGTAGAGCAGCGTCACGCGCGATTCGTGCAGCACCTCTTCCACACGCAGGCCGTCGATCGCCTGCCCTGGCTTGAGCCGCGGCGGCAAGGGCAGGCGGTGACTGTCGGCGAGGCGGTCGCGCAGGTTGTCGGCAGGCAGCGCGTCGACATTGGCCACCAGCGCAGTGGCGTTGTCGGTGGCACCGCGGCGCAGCGCACCCTGGGCAAGCGCATCGGCAGCCCGTTGGGCATCCGGCTGCGCCTGCAGTACGGCGGCGATGCCGGCATCGCCGAGCGTGGTCCATACGCCATCTGTCGCCAGCACGAAGCGGTCGCCGGCAGCCAGCTCGCCATCGTCGTGGTCGACCAGCAGGCGTGCCTCCAGACCGATCGCACGGCGCAGCACGTTGTCGAACTCGGGGTGCGCCCAGGTGTGGTCCTCGGTCAGGCGCAGCAGTTCGCCCGCCCGCCAGCGGTAGGCGCGCGAATCGCCCACGTGGGCGACGTGATAGCGCCGACCGCGCAGCACCACGGCCGTCAGCGTGGTCGCCATGCCGGCATACTCGCGCGCCTTCGCCGACTGGCCGAGCAGCCAGCGATTGACCGCACCGAGCACGGTATCGACCGACTTGTCGACGCTCCAGGTCTGCGGCGTCGAAAAGTAGTCGGCGAGCAGGCTGCGCACCGTCTGCTCGGCGGCCTCGCGGCCGTGGGCATGACCGCCCACACCGTCGGCCACGGCCAGCAGCATGCCCTTGGCCTCGAGCTCCTCGCCTTCGGGCGTGGCAGCGCCGACGAAATCCTCGTTGCGCGGGCGCGGCCCCTGCGCGCTGGCGTGACCCAGGCTGACCCGCAGGGCGGACGCAGCACGTGCCGGCGGCGACACGCTGCCCGCCACGGCGGGTTGTGTGATTGCATTGAGCGTGCGCACGATGCCTCCGTTACGGATCTGGCGGACGGGCCGGGCTCAGATCTTTGCCGAGGTCAGGTGCGCTGCACCCCAGGTGGTGCGCCAGCGCGTCTTCACTGCGGTCAGGCCGATCAGTGCGAACACGGCAAGCGCGGCGAACACCAGGAAACCGATCTGGTAGCTGCCGGTGACCTGCTTCGAGTAGCCGAGGGATGACGCCAGGTAGAAACCGCCGACACCGCCCGCCATTCCGACCAGGCCGGTCATGACGCCGATCTCGCGTCGGAAGCGCTGCGGCACGAGCTGGAACACCGCACCGTTGCCCATGCCCAGCGCCAGCATCGCACACACGAACACCACCAGCGCCATCCATGCCTCGGGCAGGCCGATGCTGACGATGGCAAGGAAGATCGCCGCAAACACGTACATCACGCTGAGCGACTTGACTCCGCCGATGCGGTCCGCCACGTTGCCGCCAATCGGTCGCACCAGCGAACCGGCAAACACGCAACCCGCGGTGAAGAAGCCCGCCATCTTCGGGTCCAGCCCGTACTGGGTATTGAAGTAGATCACCAGCGAGGACGCGAGGCCGACGAAACCACCGAAAGTGACGGCATAGAAGAACATGAACCACCACGCATCCTTGTCCTTGAGCACCTTCAGGTACTCGGCGAAGGTCTTGGGCGGCGGCGCGTCCGGCGCGTCCTTGGCCATGAAGCAGAAGGCGACGAGCACGATCACCAGCGGGATCAGCGCAATGCCGAAGACGTTGTGCCAGCCGAAGGCCATCGCCAGGCCGGGGGCGAACAGCGCAGCAAAGGCGGTGCCGGAGTTGCCCGCCCCGGCGATGCCCATCGCCGTGCCCTGGTGCTCCGGCGGATACCAGCGCGAAGCCAGCGGCAGCGCGGCGGCAAACGATGCACCGGCGACGCCGAGGAACACGCCCAGCACCAGCACCTCGGCAAAGGAATGAACGCCTGCAACCCAGGCATAGGCAAGCGCGGCGATGACGATGATCTGGCCGATGATCGCCGCCTTCTTCGGCGACAGGCGATCAACCGCCACGCCCATGACGATGCGCAGCAGCGCCCCGGCCAGCACCGGCGTCGCCACCATCAGGCCCTTCTCGGAATGGGACAAGCCAAGGTCAGCCGAGATGCCCACCGCCAGCGGGCCAAGCAACACCCACACCATGAAGGCGAGGTCGAAGTACAGGAATGCGGCAATGAGGGTCGGCGTATGGCCGGCCTGCAGGAAGGACTTCTTATCCATTTCGGGCTCCAGAGTTCTTGATCACGCGCCGCTTTGGCGCAATAAACCCCAGCGCATGACTCCGTTGCCCGAAGGCCCGCCCTCGATGGCGGGCCAGACGCTGTTTCAAAAACACAAAGCAAGCATCGTGCCAAACATAAAACAGATGCTTTTCAACAGCTTGACGGTTTCATTGACCACGGCTTGCGCACGACTTCGGGGCATCGCCAAGCGTCATCGCGCACAACAACGGTGCATTCGCCGCGGTCCGGGCTACGCCATAGCAGCGGCAACAGGACGTCCGAACAGCAGATGATCGCGGAACGCACTGACGTCCTCACCATCCTTCATGAGCTGGAAGTGCCAGACGCCATCCACCGTATCGCCATACAGCACAGAACCGACAATACGGTCGTTGCGAAGCACGACTCGCTTGTAGACACCCCCCTGGCGATCGCGCAGCACGATCTCCTCGGTCCCTTCGCCGCCGCTGAAGTCGCCCGCGGAGAACACATCGATACCGGTCACCTTGAGTTTGGTGGAGGTCACCGAGCCGGTGTAACGGCCAACCCCCACATTGGCGAGATGGCTGGCACACACCCGAGCCTGCTCGAACAGCGGTGCAACCAGGCCATAGGCCACGCCACGATGGGCGACACACTCGCCCACCGCGTAGATGCGCGGGTCGGTGACGGTCTGCAAGGTGTCCGACACGTGGATACCGCGCACCGGACCGCTGCCGCAGTACAGGCCGGCAGCTTCGGCGAGCGCGACATTGGGGCGGATACCGGCTGCGATCACGACCAGATCGGCAGGGATCTCCGCCCCGTCGGCAAGGCGTAGCGCGCCGACACGCCCCCCCTCGCCGCCATCCTGGGCGGCAGGCAACAGCGCCTCGGTCTGGCATGCGAGCAGGAACTTCATGCCGCGGGCCTCGAGCTCGGCCTGGAGCATGTCGGCAGCGGCCTTGTCGAGTTGGCGCTCCATGATCCAGTCGCCCTTGTGCACGACGGTCACCGCCATGCCGCGCCGCATCAGGCCGTTGGCGGCCTCAAGGCCAAGCACGCCGGCACCGATCACCACCGCATGGCGGTAGCGGCCGGCCGCCGCAATCATCGCCTCCGTATCGGCGATGTCGCGGTAGCCGAGCACCCCCGGCAGCGCGCTGCCCGGAATCGGCGGAATGAAGGGCGTCGAACCGGTGGCCAGCAGCAGGCGGTCGTAGCGCGCCTCGGTGCCGTCCTCGGCGACCACCTTGCGCCCGACGCGGTCGATCTTCACCACCCGCTTGCCCGCATGCAGCGTCACGCCCCGGTCGCGGTACCAGTCGAGGTCGTTGAGCATGATCTCGGGCAGGTCCATCTCACCTGCAAGCACCGGTGACAGCAGGATGCGGTTGTAATTGCCCTGCGGCTCGGCGCCAAACACCGTGACGTCATAGAGCTCGGGGGCGAGCTTGAGCAACTCCTCGAGCGTGCGCACCCCGGCCATGCCGTTTCCCACCAGGACGAGCTTGATCTTCTCCATGGCCTTGCTCCGCTCAGGCCCGCAGGGCCGCCGCCTCGCGGGTGCCCGCCGCCCCGCGCGCACGGGCGTTGGCGATGGACTCGACCTTGCGCTGCTTCTCGTAGAGGAAGCTCAGCACCTCGTGGCGGTAGTGGGTGTAGCGTGGATCGTCGGCAAGCGCCAGGCGGTCGCGCGGGCGCGGCAGGTCGATGTCGAGCACCTGGCCGATGGTGGCCGAGGGGCCGTTGGTCATCATCACGATACGGTCGGACAGCAGCACCGCCTCGTCCACATCGTGGGTGATCATCATCACCGTGTTCTGCAGCTCGGACTGAATGCGCATGACTTCGTCCTGGAGGTGGGCGCGGGTAAGGGCATCGAGCGCGCCGAAAGGTTCGTCCAGCAGCAGCACCTTGGGCTCCATCGCCAGCGCACGGGCAATGCCCACGCGCTGCTTCATGCCGCCGGAGATCTCCGCTGGCAGGCGGTCGAGCGCGTGGCTCATGCTCACCATGTCGAGGTTGTGCAGGATCCAGTCGCGCTGCTCGGCCGCACTGCGCTTGCCCTTGAAGATCTTCTGCACCGCGATCTCGACGTTCTGATACACCGTCAGCCAGGGCAGCAGCGAGTGGTTCTGGAACACCAGGGCGCGGTCCGGCCCCGGCGAGTTGACCTCGCGGCCATCGACGATGACGCCGCCCGAGGTGGCGCGCAGCAGGCCGGCGACGATGTTGAGCACGGTCGACTTGCCGCAGCCGGAATGGCCGATCAGCGAAATATACTCGCCGCGCTGGACGTCGAGATTGACGTCCCGGAGGACCGGGTTGGTGACGCCGCCACGGCTGAAGTCCATGTCGACGCGGGAGATGCTGAGATAGGGCTGGCTCATGATCATATGCTCCTTAAGCGGGACTGGTGCCACGGGTGACGCGCTTGCCGACCCAGGCGACCATGCGGTCGAGCAGGAAGCCGACGATGCCGACATAGACGAGGGCGAGGATGATGTCGCTGACCAGCGACGAGTTCCACGCATCCCAGATGAAGAAGCCGATGCCCACGCCGCCGATCAGCATCTCGGCGGCGATGATCGCCAGCCAGGACAGGCCGACCCCGATGCGCAGCCCGGAAAAGATGTAGGGCGCGGCCGCCGGCAGCATGATCTTCCAGAAGTACTCGACGCCATTGAGGCGGATGACGCGGGCGACGTTGCGGTAGTCCTCGGGGATGTTCCTGATGCCCACCGAGGTGTTGATGATGATCGGCCAGATCGCGGTGATGAAGATCACGAAGATGGCCGACGGGTTGCTGTCCTGGAAACCGGCCAGCGAGATCGGCAGCCAGGCCAGCGGCGGCACCGTGCGCAGCACCTGGAACAGGGGATCGAGCCCGCGCAGCGCCCAGGTCGATTGCCCCACCAGCACGCCCAGGCTCACCCCGGCTACTACCGCGAGCAGGTAACCGTAGGCCACGCGCTCGAGGCTGGCGAGGATCTGCCAGGCCAGGCCGACGTCATTGCCGCCGTTGTCGAAGAAGGGCTGGGTGATGAGCTCCCAGGTCTCGCTGACCACCTGGCTGGGCGCGGGCAGCGCCGCGCCGGGGCGCGAGCACAGCAGCTCCCACACCGCGCACAGCAGGCCGATGACGACCAGCGGCGGCAGGACGTGGTTCATGAAGTGGCTGTAGGCCGCACCGGCGCGCACGCGCAGCATGGAGGGCGGCGCGCTGGCCGGCGCCGGGGCGGCGATGGAATGGGTGTTGTCCATGACGGGCTCCTGTGGATGTCAGGCCTGTGTCCAGGCCCGGTCGGTTCGGTCTCAGCTGCGCACGGTCTTGATGGCGAGGCTGTCGAGGTAGGCCATCGGGTTCTCGGGATCGAACACCTTGCCGTCGAAGAAGGTCTCCAGCCCGCGCGAGGTCGATGCCGGAATGTCGCTCGCCGCCACGCCCAGCTCCTGCGCGGCTTCGCGCCACAGGTCCTCGCGGTTCACCTTGCCCACCCAGGCCTTCATGTCGAAGTCACGCGGCAGGTAGCCCCAGCGGATGTTCTCGGTGAGGAACCACAGGTCGTGGCTCTGGAAGGGGTAGGAGGCCTGGTCCTTCCAGTAGCGCATCTGCTGCGGGCTGTTCTCGACCACGCGGCCGGTGCCGTAATCGAAGTCACCGCGCATGCGATCGACGATGTCCTCGAAGGGGGCGTTGATCCAGCGCCGCTTGGCACAGATGCGCGCCACTTCCTCGCGGTTGGCCGGGTCTTCGCAGAACATCTGCGCCTCCATCACCGCCTTGATCAGCGCCTTGGTCGAGTTCGGATGTGCGTCGACATAATCGGCGCGCATGGCGAAGGCCTTCTCGGGGTGGTTGTGCCACAACTCGCCGGTGGTGTTGGCGGTGTAGCCGATGCCCTGGTTGATGAGCTGGCGGTTCCACGGCTCGCACACGCAGAAGGTGTCCATGCTGCCGACCTTCATGTTGGCCACCATCTGCGCCGGCGGCACGACGATGGTCGAGATGTCGCGCGTGGGGTCGATGCCGCCTGCGGCCAGCCAGTAGCGGATCCACATATCGTGGGTACCGCCGGGGAAGGTCATCGCCGCATTGACCGCCTTGCCGCTGGCGCGCTTGGCGGCGAGCGCGTCCTTGAACGCGGTGGTGTCGGTGCCGACCTTGAGATCCTTGTACTCGTTGCCCACCGAGATGCACTGCCCGGCCAGGTTCAGGCGGGCGAGGATGTACATCGGCACCTGCACGTTGTTGGCCGTCATCGCCCCGCTGCTGATCAGGTAGGGCATGGGGGTGAGGATGTGGGCGCCGTCGATGCCGTTGCGCTGCGAGCCCAGCACCAGGTTGTCGCGCGTGGTGCCCCAGGACGACTGCTTGAGCACCTCGACCTCGGTCATGCCGTGCTTGGCGAAGAAGCCCTTCTCGTCGGCGACGAAGAGCGGCGCGGCGTCGGTGAGCGCGATGAAGCCGAGCTTGGCCTTCTTTGTCTCGAGCGCGCCCCCCGCAGCCCGCGCCGTACCTGTCCACAGTCCGCCCATCATCGCTGCGCCGCCGAGCGCCATGGCACCGCGGATGAAGTGACGACGACTGACCGCTGCCTGCTTGATTGTCTTGCTGCCCATGATCGACTCCTGACTATGAACCACTGAAAGCAACAAGGCGCCCATCCCTGCCCAATTGGTATTGGCAATGGATGGACGCCTTTGTCCGGGATGCGACAGCCGCCGGGCTGCGCCTTGAGTCTCGAACCGCCTTTGGTTTCGCCTCGATCAAGCTATTGCAGGACTCGTGCCAGCTCTTGAATAAGGCCCCTATCTTTTTTAAATCATGGACTTGAAGCAATACTACTGGAGTGCCGAGTCATACATCCACGCACTGCTGCAGTGCAACAGATGGACATGGCGCACAGCCGCAGTGCGTTGCGCACCACGAGTACCCCTGCAGGCCGGACGCCTTACGCAACACGCAGGTTCAGCTGCGCGGCGGAAGCAGGTCGGACATCGCCAGCACGGCCTGGGCCACATCCACCAGGCGCCGCCCCTGGTTCATCGCGGTCCGGCGCAGCAGGCGATAGGCCTCATCCTCAGCCAGGCCCTGGTGCCGCATCAGCTCCCCCTTGGCGCGCTCGATGAGCTTGCGCTCGTCGAGCGCAGTACGCACCGCAGCCAGCTCGTCGTTCATCGCTTGCAGACGCTGCGCCTGCGCATGCAAGGCATCTACAATCGAACGCCGCAGGCGCGGCCCGAGGGCCTCCACCCCATCCTCCGTGGGCAGCACACCGCTCGGCGACACCGGCTCGGGCTGCGCTGCGAGTGCGCGCAACAGGCTTTGCGGATCGTCCGGATCGGCCTGCAAGGCGGCGATGCGCTGCAGGCAGGCGGCGCGCAAGCCCTGCGCAAGCGCCGCCTCGGTGTCACGAATCAGCTCCAGGCGCTGCGAGCAGCAGGCGAACCAGGCCTGTGCCTGCGCGGGATCGAGCACCGCGCCCTGGGCGGCAGCCAGCAACCTGCGCCGCATGCGTTCGAGTTCGCCCATCGGCATCGCGGCCTTGGCCTGGGCCCAGGTGCCGAGCAGCTCAGTCGGACAGAAGGCCTCGAAGCGCTCGAAGCAGGCCTCCTGGGCATCGATCAGGTGGAGCAGGTCCTGGCCGCCAGCGGCCGCCGTGCTCGCAGCCGCCGCACCAGCCGCGAACGCCGCGGCGCCGGCTGCACGCTCCTGACCAGCATGCTCCTTGCCTTGCATGAGGTTGAACAGCGCCACCAGCAAGCGTGACACTGCCGGATCGGCCGCGACATCGGCCGCCTCGAACACGAGCGCCAGCAAGGCTGCAACCATGCGGTTGAAACGCAGTGTGGCATCTGCGGCCTTGCAGCGCCGGGCAGCGACCTCCGCGCGCAGTTCGGCCAAGCCGTCGAGCGCATGCAGCGCCACCGCAATCCGCGTGAACAGCCTTGCACCACCGGGCACCGCCACGATGGGCGCATCCTGACCGCCCTCGACCTGAGCGAGCCAGCTGCGCAGTGCAGCCTCTGCTTGTGCGCTGAGGGCAACGCAGGCTTCGCGCTGGGAGACGAACACCTCGCCACCGGAAGCCAGGAACAGGTTGGAAGCGCCACGCTCGCCCTGCAGCCGATGCACGAGTTCGCTCACGGCCTGGACGAGGTCGCAACTGCGGGCAAGGTGTTCGAGGTCGTGGATCTCGCACTGTCGGGCAGCGGCGAGGAAGGCAAGCGTCGAGTTCATGAGCGGTTCCAGCAAAGGGCTGTTGGCAGGCCAGAAGGCGGAGAGACTACAAGCAACAACCGTGCAATGCACGCGTCACGCCCGGCCATACCCGCACGCGACAGCCGCCGCCGACCTCAGCCTTGCGCGCAAGACCCCGTACAGGCGCCCTGCCGACGCCCCCGCCGCACACCCAGCCCGGCGATGCCCAGGCTCAGGGACAGCGCCCGTCGCGGCGCAGCGATCAGGGCGCGATGCACCTGCACCAGGTCGGCTCCCGCAGCCAGACGCGCAGCCGCCTCGCGCACCGAACCGATACCCCCCACGCTGATCAGGGCCGTGCGCTCGCCCACTTCCGCAGCGACCCTGGCGATGCGAAGCGCCGCTGGCATCGAATCCCCTTCAGCCGACAGCAGAAGGCCATCCGCACCCGCGTCGATCATATGGTGTGCCCAGCGCACGCCCCCCGCAGCAGCCAGCCAGGGCGCAGGCAGCTTGGCCACGAGGGCGAGGCGGATGGGACGCGCCAGGCGGTCGCGTACCTTGGCCAGTGCGGCCAGCAACTCGACGCACTGGGCTGGGGTGGCGCCACTGCGCCCCGGGTTCAGCACGACATAGTCGGCCGTGGCATGGCAGGCTGCAAAAAGGGCTTGCAGCCGTTCCAGCGCGTGCCCTCCGCGCCTGGTGTCGCCCTTCCCTTCAAGACGCGGTACGAGCAGACTCAGACCATGCAGGCAGACACCCATCCGGCCGCCGCCCGCTGCCACATGCCGGCGCGCCGCAGCCACCCGCACACGGGGCGACGGACAGGCTGACGATGTCCGCAGGCTCCCCGTCTCGACGGCGCCCAGACCGAGTCGCGACGCATTCTCCAGCAGCACGCCATGGCGGTCGAAGCCGGCCGCGAGCAGCAGCGGCGAACCGAACCGCAACCCCATCACCTCGACCACGGACGCAGTCATGCCTCGGCCATGCACGACGCCGTCGGCGCGCGCAACCCACTCGGCCGGCTCAACCCCATGACGCGCCAGCCGCAGTAGCGACCAGCGTGTGCGCAAAGCGCGTGGACTCAGGGCCGGAAGCGTCATCCACGCGCTACTCAAGGTGCCTGGTGGCACCGGCCAGCCTCGCTGCAGGCGAATCCGCTCAGCAGGCCTGCGAGCGCCGCCACCGCGTCGTCGGCAAGTCCGTTATAGAGGCTCAGGCGTACACCGCCGCGTTCGGGATGGCCACCCAGGTCGTGCAAATCCGTCGCGTCCGCAGCCGCGAAGAAGCGCCGGGCGGTCTCCTCGTCGGGCAGCTGGAAGCAGGGATTGACCTGCGAGCGCCAGGCGCTGGGCGCGCTCCAGCGATAGAGACCGACATCCTCACCGGCGGCCATGGCCGCGGTCACCAAGGCATGGCGGTGCGCGAGCCGGACCGCCATGGCCGCCACGCCACCGGCCGCCTCGATCCAGTGCAACATGCGGTGGGCGACGAAGACCGGCAGCACCGGCGGCGTACATAGGCGGGACTCCGCCTCGGCCTGGGCGCCGTAGTCCATGACCCGCGGCGTACCTGCTCGGGCATGTCCGAGCAGGGAACGGCGGATGATCACCAGGGTGAGCCCCGGTGTGCCGATCGTCTTCTGCGTTCCTGCATAGCCGACGTCGAGCCGCTGCCAGTCGATCGCGCGGGTGAGCAGTTCGGACGTGAGATCGGCCACCAGCGGCGCCTGCGTAACCGGGAGCCGGGCGAACTGCAGGCCGTCGGCAGTCTCGTTGGGCGTGACATGGACGTAGGCGGGGCGGTAGCCAACCGCGTCCTCCAGAACGGACATGCCGACACGCGCCTGCGCAGCTGCAGTCTCAGGCACGCCACCGCCCCCCCACGCCGCCGTCAGCGCCGCCAACGCGCACACATGCACCGGGCAGTGGCGCCGCGCCTCGGCAATGGCCCGCCGCGACCAGTGCCCACTGTCGATATAGACTGCCCGCGCTCCAGTGTCTGCGCCGTACAGGTTCATGGGCACCAGGGCGAACTGCGTGCTCGCACCGCCCGCCATGAACAGGACCACGAACTCATCCGGGATCGCCAGCAGCCGGCGCAGGCATGCTTCGGTCTCGGCCTGCAGGCTGCGATAGGCCGATGTGGTGAAGGGCAGGCTCAGGATCGATCCCGGCCCCGGCCGGCAGGCCTCGGCCACCTCGTCCGCAACCGCCGTGGGCAGCGGTCCCGCCGCCGCGGAAAAGCTGAACCCGGGCCGCGTACGCCAGGCCGCAAGGCCGGTGGGGACGCGCCCGGACGCTGATGTCGACAGCTGCGGGTCAGGAGAAGAGCGCGATCCCATGCGTTCCAGCCCCCATCAGGAAGACCACCGGGATCGACAGCATGGTGTTGACCCGTGCCGACAGGAAGGTGACGCGGGAGCAGCGCAAGCGCTCGTCCAGCGGCGCGGGGACGAAGCCGAGTACGCGCTTCTGGTGCGGCCACAAGACGAACCACAGGTTGCACACCATGATCACCCCCAGCCAGACGCCCAGCCCGAGCGGCGCCAGGCTGCCCTGCAGGCTGAGTGCATCGAACAACCAGCCGCGCTCCCACAGGATCGCCAGGCCGGTTCCCAGCACCACCAGCGAGCCATGGCGGAAGGTGCCGTGCTCGCGCTGCATGAGCGCACGCTGGCGCGGGCTGTCCGGGTCGGACAGGTCGGCGGCGGTGAGCGGGACGTAGCGCGCGCGCGTGACCGCGGTGGCGTAGTTGTGTCCGACCCACACCAGTGCGCCAAGCACATGCAGCCAGCGCGCCACCGTCTCGAACAGGATCTCCATCGTCATCTCGCCTAGCCCGACACGCGCAGCAGCAGCGTCAGCACTGCAGTGAGCACGACGCCATACGCCACCGTCACCACCGAGGAGTCGAACGCACGCAGCAGCAGGTCAGACATCGGACGGCTCCACGACGGCAACGGCAAGGTCCGCGCGCCCGGCAGCCCCACAACCTCCGCCCGTGCCGCTGCCTTCGCCGAGCAGGCGCGAATTGCGATCGTTGCGCAGCACGAGCGGCTGGATCCTGCGCCCGGGTGCGTGCGCCTTGGCGATCGCCTCGGCAATCAGGTGGTGGTGCGGCGAGCGCGAACAGGCGGGGTCGGTGTTTGCTGCGTCGCCGGTGAGCAGGAAGGCCTGGCAGCGGCAGCCGCCGAAGTCCTTCTCCTTTTCGTCGCAGCTGCGGCAGGTCGGGCTCATCCACTCGTCGCCGCGAAATTTCTGGAAGGTCGGCGACTCGTTCCACAGCCACGCCAGGCTATTGTCGCGGATGCTGGGAAATTCCAGCCCCTCGATGACGCGCGCCTCCTGGCAGGGCATGGCAACACCGTCGGGTGCAATGGTGAGGTGGATCGAGCCCCAGCCGTTCATGCACGCCTTGGGGCGGCCCTCGTAATAGTCGGGGATGACGAAGTAGATCGTCATGCGGTCGCCAAGACGTTCGCGCGCGGCCTGGACCGCACGTTCGGCGGCCTGCAGCTGCTCGCGCGTCGGCAGCAGTTCGTCGCGATTGACCATCGCCCAGTTGTAGTACTGGATGTTGGCGAACTCGAGGTAATCGACGCCGATTTCCTCGGCCAAGCGCAGGATGTCCTCGACCTGGCCGATGTTCTGGCGGAACACCGGCACATTGAGCACCATCGGGAAGCCATGCGCCTTGATCATGTGCGCGACCTTCACCTTGAGGTCGTGCGCCCGCGCACCAACCAGGGTGTCGGTGAGTTCGCGCTCGCTCGACTGCAGCGAAAGCTGGATCTGGTTGAGGCCGGCGGCCTTGAGCGCGCTGAGGCGCGCCTCGCTCAGGCCGACACCCGAGGTGATCAGGTTGGTGTAGTAGCCCAGTGCGCGCGCATCGGCGACCAGTTCCTCGAGGTCGTCGCGCAGCAGGGGCTCGCCACCGGTAAAACCGAGCTGCAGCGCGCCCAGTTCGCGGCCTTCGCGCAGCACGCGCTTCCACTCGGCAGTGGACAGCTCGGCGGTCTCGTCGCGGGCGTAATCGACCGGATTGCTGCACCACGGACACTTCAGCGGACAGCGGTAGGTGAGCTCGAGCACCAGCCACAGGGGCTTGCCCTGCCCATCAAGCCTGACGACGGATCCATCCTTTGGCACGGAACACCTCCAGGAATGTGTAGACGCCCTCGGCCACGCGTTCCTCGTCGCCCGGGTAGCGCTGCTGCAACTCGGCGACGAGTTCGGCGACGGTGCGTTTGCCGTCGCAGCGCTCGATGATGTCGCCGGCGGTCTGGTTGAGCTTGACGATGCCTTCCGGGTAGAGCAGGACATGGGCGTCCTGAGTGGGCTCCCAGCGGAAGAGATACATCGGGTTGAGCGCGTAGCGCTCGCCCGCGGCAGGCGGGCTGACGGCTGAGTCGTTCATGCGGGCATCCGCTCCGGGCAAGCGCCGGCCGGCCGCCCGCAGGCAGGCCGGGCGGCCGGACTTTCAGCGTACGTAGACGTAGGCGGTGACTTCGAAGCCGAGACGGATGTCGCAATAAGCGGGGTCGGTCCACTGCATGATGTGTCTCCTCTTGAATGATGGTGGCTGAACCGGCTTGTTTGCCGGCTCAGGGGCCATCATCCCGGTGACAGCAGCCGGCGGGATCCGCAGGATCGCGACCCCGCCATCGACGCGATCACCAGCGCGAACTGGCGAATATCATGATTCTTCCGCAACTGGTGCCGGTTTTGATGCAGATCAACGCAGAACCGGCACGACCTGGTCAATCGCCTCGACCAAGCGCTCACCCGCGGCATCTGCCCTGCCCTGCCAGCCATCGAAATGCAGCAGTTCGGGCAAGGGCACGCGCCTGAGCCAACCGGCCGCCTCCAGTTCGGGGCGGGCATGGAAGTCGCGGACGTAGCCGATGCACAGGTAGGCGATGGGCACGATCTCGGGCGGAATGCCGAGTGCCTCACGCAGCGCCGGCGGGTGCAGGATGCTCACCCAGCCTACGCCGAGGTTCTCGGCCCGTGCCGCGAGCCACAGGTTCTGCACTGCACACACGGCGCTGTAGACGTCCATGGCGCCGATGTGGGTGCGGCCGATCACCACCGGGCCGTGACGGCTGCGATCGCAGGTGATGCAGATATTGACCGGCGACTCGAGGATGCCTTCGAGCTTGAGATTGCGGTAGGTGGCGCGCTTGCCCTCCTCGAACATCTGCTCGGCCTCGGCATGGGCGGCGAGGAAATCGGCATGGATCTTCTCGCGCACCGCGCGCGCGCGCACGACGATGAAATCCCACGGCTGCATGAAGCCGACCGAGGGCGCGTGATGGGCGGCCGTGAGCACGCGCGCCAGCACGTCATCCGGGATCGGGTCGGGGAGGAACTCGCCGCGTACGTCACGGCGGGTGTGGATGGCGCGATACACCGCGTCGCGCTCGGCGCTGCTGAACCGAGGGTTGGTCTGGAAACGGGTGTCCTGCGGCGGTGCGCAATGCACCTGGGTCTGGCTGCTCATGAAGTAGTCCCCTTGTCGACGAGCAGTGGGCAGCCGCCGACCAGACGGCTGCAGGAAACACTTCGAGGCCGGTCTTCCGGCTGCGGATCATCTCGTCCGGACGCCTTCCCGATCCTGACGACCAGTGGCTGGGCGAACCTTGCCCGGACAATCCCCTTCACGGCGCTGGGCGCGCGGCGGATTGGCACCGCCTTCCCGATTCTCCCGCGCAAAGCGCGGGCACCTCGAAGTCGAGAGGGCCAGATTCTAGCCACATGCCCTCCATCTCGCGACACCTGTGCGCTGGCCCGTGCCGCGGTATTACACCTGCCCCCCCCCCCTTCCCCCCCCTTCACTCCTCCCTTCCCCCCCTTCGCCGCCCGGCACGGTGCACCAGCTTGGTGACAAGCGCACCAACACAGTGCGCCCGGTGCATCTGCCATCGCGGCAGATCCAGTCAATCCGGGGCTTTCAAGGCGTTGAAGTGCATGGCACGGTCCGTGCTTATTGCAAACCAGCCCAGCACGCAAGGATGCGAACAGGGCTTGCCTCCGCCAACGCAGGTGGGGGCCGGCGGATACGAATACGTATGTCGCCGGCCATTTCCATCCGATGTCGAACCGCGTCCCGCGGAGGCCGTCATGCTTGAGCCGGGCTCACCCCGTGCCCAGGTATCGCCAGGTCCAACGCGGGGCCGAATGAGTGATACCAGCATGAAGATCGTTCTCGTTGGCCATGGCATGGTCGGCCACAAGTTCCTCGAGGAACTCCGGCAACTGCAGATCCCCGGTGCGGAAGTCACCGTACTGTGCGAGGAACCGCGGGTCGCCTACGACCGTGTGCACCTCTCCGAATTCTTCGCCGGCAAGACGGCGGAAGACCTCTCGCTGGTCGCCCCCGGCTTCTTCGCCGAGGCAGGCTTCACGCTTCGGCTGGGCAGCCGCGCGGCGGCGATCGACCGCCGCGCACGCACGGTGACGACGCAGGACGGCGTCACCCTGCCCTACGACAAGCTGGTGCTGGCCACGGGGTCCTATCCCTTCGTGCCGCCGGTCAAGGGCAGCGAGCGCGACCAGTGCTTCGTCTATCGCACCATCGAGGACCTCGAGGCGATGAAGGCGGCCGGCGCGATCTCGCGCAAGGGCGTCGTGGTGGGCGGCGGCCTGCTCGGCCTGGAGTGCGCCAAGGCGCTGCGCGACCTCGGCCTCGAGACCCACGTCGTCGAATTCGCGCCCCGCCTGATGGCGGTGCAGGTGGACGACGAAGGCGGCCGCATCCTGCGCAGCAAGATCGAGGCCCTGGGCGTGCAGGTACACACCGAGCGCAACACGGTCGAGATCACCGACGGCCGCAGCGCCCGCCACCGCATGGTGTTTGCCGACGGTACCCACCTGGAGACCGACATGATCGTGTTCTCCGCCGGCATCCGTCCGCGCGACGAGCTCGCGCGCCAGAACGCACTGGCCGTCGGCGCCCGTGGCGGCATCGCGATCGACGACCACTGCCGCACCAGCGATGCGGCGATCCTCGCCATCGGCGAGTGCGCGGCCTGGCGCGACCAGACCTTCGGCCTGGTGGCCCCGGGCTACGAGATGGCGCGCATCGCCGCCCGCCAGCTGGCAGGTGACGCCCAGGCCGCCTTCGGCGGTGCGGACATGAGCACCAAGCTCAAGCTGATGGGCGTGGATGTGGCCAGCATCGGCGACGCCCACGGCAGGGCGCCCGGCTGCCGCAGCTTCCGTTACGCCGACGAATGCAAGCAGGTCTACAAGAAGATCGTCGTCAGCGCCGACGGCAAGCACCTGCTCGGCGCGGTGCTGGTCGGCAACGCCGACGAGTACGGCACCTTGCTGCAGATGGCACTCAACAGCATCGCGCTGCCGGCCGACCCCGAGTTTCTGATCCTGCCCGCCAGCGACGGCAAGGCCAAACCCGGTCTCGGCGCCGACGCCCTGCCCGACAGCGCGCAGATCTGCTCCTGCAACAACGTGAGCAAGGGCCAGATCTGCGCGGCGGTCGGCGAAGGCGCAACCACCATCGGCGAGATCAAGGCCTGCACCAAGGCCGGCGCCACCTGTGGCGGCTGCGTGCCGCTGGTCACCCAGGTCATGAAGGCCGAGATGGCCCGCCTCGGCCTATCGGTGAACAACCACCTGTGCGAGCACTTCCCCTACTCGCGCCAGGAGCTCTACCACCTGATCCGCGTCGGCGAAATCAGGAGTTTCGAGGACCTGCTCGCGCGCCACGGCCAGGGCCTGGGCTGCGACATCTGCAAACCGACGGCGGCGTCGATCTTCGCCTCGTGCTGGAACGACTTCGTGCTCAAGGGCGAGCTTGCCAGCCTGCAGGACAGCAACGACTACTTCCTCGGCAACATCCAGAAGGACGGTACCTATTCGGTGGTGCCGCGCATGCCCGGTGGCGAGGTCACGCCGGAGGGGCTGATCGCAGTCGGCCAGGTGGCGAAGAAGTACGGCCTGTACACCAAGATCACCGGTGGCCAGCGGGTGGACCTGTTCGGCGCCCGCGTCGAGCAGTTGCCAGCGATCTGGGAAGAACTGATCGCCGCCGGCTTCGAGTCCGGCCATGCCTACGGCAAGTCGCTGCGCACGGTGAAAAGCTGCGTCGGCAGCACCTGGTGCCGCTACGGCGTGGATGACTCCGTGGGGCTGGCGATCGAACTGGAGAACCGCTACAAGGGGCTGCGCGCGCCGCACAAGATCAAGTTCGGCGTCTCGGGCTGCACGCGCGAATGCGCCGAGGCCCAGGGCAAGGACGTCGGCATCATCGCCACCGAGCGCGGCTGGAACCTCTACGTGTGCGGCAACGGCGGCATGAAGCCGCGCCATGCCGAGCTGATCGCCTCCGACCTCGACAAGGCCGCCCTGGTGCGCCTGATCGACCGCTTCCTGATGTTCTACGTGCGCACGGCCGACCGCCTGCAGCGCACCAGTACCTGGCGCGACAACCTGGAGGGTGGCCTCGACTACCTGAAGGCCGTACTGATCGACGACTCGCTGGGCATCGGCGACGAGCTCGAGCGCCAGATGCAGCACGTGGTCGACACCTACCAGTGCGAATGGAAGACGGCGATCACCGACCCGGCTGTGCGCAAGCGCTTCCGCACCTTCGTCAACGATCCGCGTGCCGATCAGCGCATCGTCTTCGTCGAGGAGCGCGGACAGATCCGCCCGGCGCGCGCCGAGGAACGCCCCGCAATCGAGAACGCCGAGGTGGAAGCATGAGCCCCGCGAGGACAGCCCCCATGAGCAGCGAAGAACTGAACTGGACCGCCGTGTGCAAGCTCGGCGACATCCTGCCCGGCACCGGCGTGTGCGCGCTCGTCGATGAGCGCCACGTCGCCGTTTTCCGCATCGGCGACGCCGGCGTCCATGCCATCGACAACATCGACCCACGCTCGGGCGCGAGCGTGCTGTCGCGCGGCCTGGTCGGCAACCTCGGCGAACACATCGTCGTCGCCTCGCCGCTGTACAAGAACCACTTCGACCTGCGCACCGGCGAATGCCTGGAGGCACCCGAGCACTCGGTGCGCGCGCACCACGTCAGGGTGTGCGGCGACGAGGTGTGGGTCGCGCTCGCCTGACGCGGCCTCAGCCGCGCTGGCGGCGAGCCTCGAACAGACAGATGCCGCTCGCCACCGAGACGTTCAGGCTCTCGACGCTGCCATGCATCGGGATGCGCGCGAGCTCGTCGCAGGTGTCGCGGGTGAGCCGGCGCAGGCCGTCGCCTTCGGCGCCGAGCACCCAGGCGACCGGCACCTTCTGGTCGATGTCGTAGAGCGTCTTGTCGGCCTCGCCGGCGGCACCGACCACCCACACGCCGGCCTCCTGCATCTCGCGCAGGGCACGCGCGAGGTTGGTGACGGTGATATAGGGAACGGTGTCGGCCGCACCGCTGGCGACCTTGACCGCGGTGGCGTTCAGCCCCACCGCGCGATCCTTGGGCGCCACCACCGCATGCGCCCCGGCAGCATCGGCCACGCGCAGGCAGGCGCCGAGGTTATGCGGGTCCTGCACACCGTCGAGCACCAGGATGAGCGCGTTCTCGTCCAGGCTGTCGAGCACGTCGGCGAGCTTGATGTCGCGCCGGGTGGCGTCCACCTTGGCCACCACGCCCTGGTGGCGGCGGGTGCCGACCAGGCCGTCGAGCTTGTCGCCCTCGGCCTGGCTGATGCGCACGCCGGCGGCCTCGGCCTGGACAAGGAACTTGCGCACACGCGCATCCTTGCGGTCGGCCGACAGATAGACCTCGAGCACCGCATCGGGCGCGTGGCGCAGCTTGGCGGAGACGGCATGGAAGCCGTAGATCAGCTTGGTGGGGGTGTTCTCAGGTGCTTTAGCCACGGTCGGTGCCCTTGGTGGTGGTCTTGCGGGCGGCACGTCGCGCCGGGGCCGCAGTCGGGGGCGCGGATTCTAACGCTTCGGCTGCAGGTGCGGCAGCGGGTTCGGCGACCGCCTTCTTCGCGCGCGTCTTGCGCGGCTTCGGTGCGACGGGCTCCGGGCTTGCAGGCGCGGCCACGGGGGCGGCGGCCGGCTCGGCGGCGGCCTTACTTGCCCGTGACTTGCGGGGCGCGGGCGCGACGACCGCCACCACAGTGACGGGCGCTTCGACAACCGGAGTGACGGCCGTCTTCTTCGCACGCGCGCTGCGGGGCTTGGGTTCGGCGGCCGGAGGCACGGCTGCGGCCTCGGGCACCTGCTCGGGCTCCGGGCGGGGAGCCACCTTCTTTGCGCGCGTGGTACGCGACTTTGGCGCAGCCGGATCGGTCACCGCCGGTTGCGCTTCGCCGACCTGCACGGGCGCGGCCTCGACAACTGGTTCGGTGGCGGGTTTCTTGGCACGCTTGCTGCGGACCTTGGGTTCGACGGTCTCCGCAGCCACGACCGACATCTCGATGGCAGGCGCAGACGCCGCCTCACCCTTCTTCGCGCGCGGCTTGCGCACCCTCTTTCCTGCCTCGCCGCCGACCGCAACGGGCACGACATCGGCGGGCGTGACAGGCGTCTTCACCTCGACCGGCAGCGGGCCTTCGATGAGGCGGAAGTCGATCTTGTTGGTCGCCATGTCGACCCGCACGAGCTGCACCTTGACCCGGTCCGAGAGGCGGAACTGCTTGCCGGAGCGCTCACCCATCAGGGCGTGGCGCATCTCGTCGTAGTGGAAGTAGTCGCTGCCCAGGTCGGAGATGTGCAGCAGGCCCTCGATGAAGATGTCGTCGAGGGCGACGAAGAGGCCAAAGGGCACGACTGCCGACACACTGCCGGTGAACTCTTCGCCGACGCGATCCTGCATGAAGTAGCACTTGAGGAAGGCGACGACATCGCGGGTGGCATCGTCGGCGCGACGCTCGGTCATCGAGCAGTGCAGGCCGATCTGTTCCCAGTCTCCGGGGCGGTATTGCTCGCCCGCCAGCGCGGCCTTGATGCCGCGGTGGATCAGCAGGTCGGGATAACGCCGGATCGGCGAGGTGAAGTGGGTGTAGGACTCATAGGCGAGACCGAAGTGGCCGACGTTGTCGGGGCTGTACATCGCCTGCTTGAGCGAGCGCAGCATCACGGTCTGCAGCAACTGGGCGTCGGGACGGTCCTTGACCTGCTCGAGCAGCTTGGCGAAGTCGCTCGCGCGCGGCTCGTCGCCGCCGCCCAGGCCGAGGCCGAACTCCTTGAGGAACTCGCGCAGCTTGGCAAGCTTGTCCTCGGAGGGCGAGTCGTGCACCCGGTACAGCGCCGGGTGCTCGCGGCTGGCGAGGAAGTCGGACGCACACACGTTGGCAGCGAGCATGCACTCCTCGATCAGGCGGTGGGCATCGTTGCGCACCTCGGGCACGATCTGGGCGATCTTGCCGTTGTCGTCGAAGATCATCCGCGTCTCGGTGGTCTCGAAGTCGATCGCGCCGCGCTTGGCGCGCGCCTTGAGCAGCACACGGAAGAGCGTGTCGAGGTTCTCGAGATGGGGCAGCAGCGCGGCCAGCTCGGCGCGCACCGCCGGGTCCTTGTCGTACAGGGCGGCGGCGACCTTGTTGTAGGTCAGGCGCGCGTGCGACCAGATCACCGCGCGATAGAAGCGGTAGTTCTTGATTTCGCCAGTGGCCGAGATGTTCATGTCGGCCACCATGGCCAGGCGCTCGACCTGCGGGTTGAGCGAGCACAGGCCGTTGGAGAGCTTTTCCGGCAGCATCGGGATGACGCGACGCGGGAAGTACACCGAATTGCCGCGGTCGAAGGCATCCTTGTCGAGTGCGCTGGCGGCGTCGACGTAGTGCGAGACGTCGGCAATGGCGACGATCAGGCGATAGCCCTTGCCTTGGCGCTCGCAGTAAACCGCGTCGTCAAAGTCCTTGGCGGTCTCGCCGTCGATGGTGACCAGCGGCAGGTGGGTGATGTCCTCACGCCCGAGCTTGTCCTTCTTGCGCACCTTGAGCGGCAGCTTGCGGGTCTCGGCCTTCGCTTCCGGGGAGAACTCGAAGGGCAGATCGTGCTTGCGCAGCGCGATCTCGATCTCCATCCCCGGGTCGGCGTAGTTGCCCAGCACCTCGACAACCTTGCCGATCGGCTGGGCGAACTTGGTGGGCTGCTCGATCAGTTCGACCGTCACCACCTGGCCGGGCTGCGGCCTCTTGCCACCCGGGGCGATCAGGATGTCCTGCGCCAGACGGCGGTTTTCCGGCACCACGATGGTTACGCCGTGCTCGTTGATGACGCGCCCGACGATGCGGCTGTTGGCGCGCTCCAGCACCTCGACGAGCTTGCCCTCGGGGCGCCCGCGGCGGTCCTGCCCGGCGATGCGCACGATGGCACGGTCGCCGTGCAGCAGTTCGCGCATCTCCTTGGGGCCGAGGAAGATGTCCGGCCCACCGTCGTCGCGCACCAGGAAGCCGAAGCCATCCGGATGGCCCTGGACCTTGCCGCGGATCAGGTCGACCTTGTCGGGCAGCAGATAGGCGCCGCGCCGGTTGCGCATTACCTGGCCGTCGCGCTCCATGGCACGCAGGCGGCGGTGGAAGAACTCGAACTCGTGGGGCTGGATGTCGAGCGCTGCAGCGAGCGCATCGAGCTCCAGCGGCACGCCCTGCTCGGCGAGGGTCTGCTCGACGTACTCGCGGCTGGGCAGCGGCTGCTCGTAGCTGGCCGATTCGCGTTCGAAAAAGGGATCTGCGCGGCGTACCGCGGAAATTCGGGGGCCTTTCCTGGCCGGTGTTTTTTTGGCTTTCATAGTCATTGACTTTCTTCTTTACGTCCTTATAATGCGCGACTCTTGCCCAGATGGCGGAATTGGTAGACGCACTAGTTTCAGGTACTAGCGCTGCGAGGCGTGGAGGTTCGAGTCCTCTTCTGGGCACCAGTTGCAGGGAAAGGCCGGTCGAAAGACCGGCCTTTTTCGTTCACGCCGCCCTTCCGGACGGCAACGCGATCAGGCGCGGCGGCGCACGCGGGGTTTGACAAGCACTCCAACGCGGCTATAATTCCACTCCCTGCCCAGATGGCGGAATTGGTAGACGCACTAGTTTCAGGTACTAGCGCCGCGAGGCGTGGAGGTTCGAGTCCTCTTCTGGGCACCAGTTTCACAGGAAAGCCGCTCTTCGGAGCGGCTTTTTTGTTTTTGCCGTCCGCGCAGCTCGCGATGACACGGCGCAACGAAAGACAGAGGACACGCCCGAGAGCCCAACGCTTGCCGCAAGGAGACTGCAGATGTTTTGCGTTTGCCTTGCCGCGAACTGTTTGCTATTATGCGCCTCCCTGCCCAGATGGCGGAATTGGTAGACGCACTAGTTTCAGGTACTAGCGCTGCGAGGCGTGGAGGTTCGAGTCCTCTTCTGGGCACCAGTTGCAGGGAAAAGCCGGCTGACAGCCGGCTTTTTTCGTTCACGGCGCCAGCACCGTCTGCCCGGAACATCGCCCCGTCGCGCACCAGAACAGTACGTGCAGCCAGGATGCCGGCAGGACGGCGCAGTTCGCCCCCCTGCCGGGTAGCGCAGAAATCAGGCGCCAAACGGATGACGGCGCAAGATGGTTTCGTCGCGCTCGGGGCCGGTCGAAATCACATCGATCGGGATCTCGCAGATCTCCTCGATGCGGTGCAGATAGGCACGCGCTTCCTGCGGCAGCGCATCCCAGCTCTGCGCACCGAAGGTCGTTCCGCTCCACCCCTTCATGGTCTCGTAGATGGGCTCGCAGCGCGTCACCTCTTCCGAGCCCATCGGCAGCAGGTCGATGCGCTTGCCGTCGAGCATGTAGCCGGTGCACAGCTTGAGTTCCTCGAGACCATCCAGGACGTCGAGCTTGGTGATGCACAAGCCAGTGACGCCATTGATGATGATCGAGCGCTTGAGTGCGGCAAGATCCAGCCAGCCACAACGACGCTTGCGGCCCGTGACGGTACCGAACTCACGCCCCTTGGTCGACATCTGCTCGCCGGGCACGCCCTTGGTCTCGATGTCGAGCTCGGTCGGGAACGGGCCGCCGCCAACGCGGGTGCAGTAGGCCTTGGTGATGCCGAGCACGTAATGCAGGCGGCTGGGGCCCACACCCGAACCGGCCGCAGCCTGGCCGGCCACGCAGTTGCTCGAGGTCACGAAGGGATAGGTGCCGTGGTCGATGTCGAGCAGCGTGCCTTGCGCGCCCTCGAACAGCAGCGAACCACCCGACTTGTTGATCGCGTAAAGCTCGGCCGACACATCGGCCACCATCGGCAGCAGCTCCTCGGCATCCGCCATGGCCTGGTCGTACACCGGCTGGAAGTCCACCGCCTCTGCACCCAGGTGCTGGGTGAGGACGAAGTTGTGGTATTCGAGGTTGGCCTTGAGCTTGGCCGCGAAACGCTCACGGTCGAACAGGTCGTACACCCGCAGCGCGCGGCGAGCGACCTTGTCCTCGTAGGTCGGGCCGATGCCCTTGCCGGTGGTGCCGATCTTGTCGTCGGCGGACTTGGCCGCCTCGCGCGCGCGATCGAGCGCGCTGTGGTAACCCAGGATCAGCGGGCAGCCCGGGCTGATGCGCAGGCGCTCGCGAACCTTGATACCACCCGCCTCGAGCGTGCGGATCTCGGACAGCAGATGATGCGCGTCGAGCACCACGCCATTGCCGATGAAACAGGCAACGCCTTCCCGTACGATGCCCGAGGGCACCAGATTGAGCTTGTACTCGTTCTGGCCGATCACCAGCGTGTGACCCGCATTGTGACCACCCTGGAAGCGGACCACGCCCTCGGCGTGATCGGTCAGCCAGTCAACGATCTTGCCCTTGCCTTCATCACCCCACTGGGTGCCGACGACGACGACGTTCTTTGCCATTTTCTTACTCTCCCTGTAACGGCACGACCGCCCAGCGATCGCCCCGCTTCACCAGTTGCCGGTCGCAGCCGGCCTCTTTCCATGTTCCTTCATGCCCAGGCAAGGCGCTCATGACGATCTCGCCACGCGCGCGCAAGTGCGCGATTGCCTCTGCCAGCCCGGCATCGCCTTCCAACGGCGCAAGCACACCGCCGGCCATCGCCGACGCGGCCGGCAGCCGCCACACCAGTTCGCGCAGGTCAAGACTGAAGCCGGTCGCTGGCCGCGCGCGACCAAAGGCCTCGCCCACGCGGTCGTAGCGCCCGCCGAGCGCGAGCGCCGCCGGCGAATCCGCACCGTATGCGGCAAAGACGACACCGCTGTGATAGTGATAGCCGCGCAGGTCGCCGAGATCGAAGCTGATCGGCAGGTCGGCAAGCGCGTCGGCCAGTTGCTGAAGTTCGCCGAGCAAGGCGCCGATACCCGCATCCTGCGGCAGGCGCGCACGCGCCTCGGCAAGCACCTCGGGGCCACCGTAAAGCGTTGGCAGGGCCAGCAGCGCCCCGCGCACCGGCTCGGCAACGTCGGCAAGCATGTTCTGCAGCTCGGGCACATCCTTGGCCTGCAGCAGATCGAAGAGCTCTTCCTCCCGCCCAGGCACCAGGCCCGCACGCGACGCCAGCGCGTGGAAGATGCCCACGTGACCGATGTCGATACGCGAGGCGGGCACCTCGGCCAGGCGCAGCACCTCCGCCAGCAGGCGCAGGATCTCGACATCGGCCTCGATCCCGGCGTGGCCGTAGAGTTCGGCACCGAGTTGCAGCGGCTCGCGCGTGGCGGTGAGCGTGGACGGCAGGGTGTGCAGCACGCTGCCGCAATAGCACAGGCGCGAAACGCCCTGGCGGTTGAGCAGATGCGCGTCGATGCGCGTGACCTGCGGCGTCATGTCGGCACGCACGCCCATCGTCCGCCCAGAGAGCTGGTCGACGAGCTTGAAGGTGCGCAGCTTGAGATCCTGCCCGGCCCCCGTGGTCAACGAATCCAGATACTCGAGCAGCGGCGGCATGACCAGCTGATAGCCGCGCACGCGGAAAGCGTCGAGCAGCCTGCGACGCAAGGTCTCGAGCTGGTGTGCGTCGGACGGCAGGGCGTCCTGGATGTGGTCGGGGAGTACCCAGCGCATGTGCGTGTCAGAGGAAGATGAATAGCAGGATCACCCCGACCAGCATGGAGGTCAGCCCGATGAAGCGGATCTGACCGTCGCCCATGCTGGCGAGACGCAAAAAAGTTTCGCGCCAGGCGGCTGGCGCGATGAACGGAAGGATGCCTTCGATGATGAGCATCAGCGCGAAGGCGATCAATAGCGAGCTACCCATGCGGGATCAGTTGCGCGAAGCGCCTCCCGAATCCTTCATGAAGCGGAAGAAGTCCGAACTCGGATCGACGACCATGACGTCTTCGCGACCGGCGAAACTGGCCCGATAGGCCTCCAGGCTGCGATAGAAGGAATAGAAGTCGGGGTTGCGCCCGAAGGCCTCGGCATAGATGGACGTTGCACGGGCATCACCCTCACCCATGATCTCCTGCGCGGAGCGATAGGCTTCGGCGACGATGACCTCGCGCTGGCGGTCGGCATCGGCGCGGATGCGTTCGGCCTCTGCCGCACCGAGGGAGCGCAGCTCGTTGGCGACGCGCTTGCGCTCGGCCTCCATTCGCCGATACACGGACTCGGAAACCTCGTTGGGCAGGTCGACCCGCTTCAGGCGCACGTCGACGATCTGCACGCCAATCGTGCGGGCGTCGCGGTCGGCTCGTTCGCGCATCTGTTCCATGATGCGGTCGCGTTCGCCGGAAACAACGTCATGCACCGTACGACGACCGAATTCCTCGCGCAGCCCGGCATTCACGGTCTGGTTCAGGCGCGTACGCGCCCGCGCTTCGTCACCCGCCACCGACTCGTAGTAGAGGCGCGGATCGACGATACGCCACTTGACGAAGTGGTCGACCAGCACGTTCTTCTTCTCGGACGTGATGAAGCGCTCCGGCTCCGGCGTATCCATGGTGAGGATGCGCTTGTCGAAGTAGCGCACGTTCTGGATGAAGGGCAGCTTGACGTTGAGGCCGGGCTCGGAGATGACCTCCTTGACCTCACCAAGCTGGAACACGATCGCATACTGGCGCTGGTCGACGGTAAACAGCGACATCGAGGCGATCATCACGGCGAGCAGTAGCACGCCGCCAATCAGGGACATCTTGTCACGCATCAACGCTCTCCCCGCTCACGAGTGAGTACGCCACCACGGGCGCGCGGATCCGTCGACGGCATCGGTGCGTTCGCACTGAGACCGGCCGCGGACTGGGAATCGGGCAGTGCCGCCGCAGGGGCACGACCACCGCTCTGCTGCATCAGCTTGTCGAGAGGCAGCAACATCAGGTTGCCATTGCCCTGGGCATCGATCATGACCTTCGAGGTGCTGGAAAACACCTGCTGCATGGTGTCGATATACAGGCGCTCGCGGGTCACGCCGGGCGCACGCTGGTACTCGGCCAGCACCTGACTGAAACGACTGGCTTCACCCTCGGCGTTGGCGACGACGCGGTCGCGGTAGGCATTCGCCTCCTCAACCAGTCGCGAGGCCGTACCACGGGCACGCGGCACCACGTCGTTGGCGTAGGCCTCACCCTCGTTCTTCTGCCGCTCACGGTCCTGACCGGCCTTGACCGCGTCGTCGAACGCGGCCTGCACCTGCTCCGGCGGCTGGGCGTTCTGCATGGTCACACGGCTGACCTGGATACCGGTCTGGTAGCGATCGAGGATGCGCTGCATCAGCTCGTGCGCCGTGGTGGCGATCTCCTCGCGCCCTTCGTACAGCACGAAGTCCATGCGGCTCTTGCCGACGATCTCGCGCATCGCGGTCTCGGCCGCCTGCGCGACAGCTTCATCCGGGAAGCGGTTGTTGAAGACGTAGTTCTCCGGTGCGTTCAGCACCCACTGCACGGCAAACTGGATGTTGATGATGTTCTCATCGTCGGTGAGCATCAGCGACTCGCGCAGCACCTTGTTACGCTCGGAGCCACGATAGCCCACCTCGACGGTACGCACCCCGGTCAGGTCGACGATCTCGTGCGTCTCGAATGGCGCCGGCAACCTCCAGCGCAAGCCGGGCTCGGTGGTCTCCACGTACTTGCCCAGGCGCAGCACGACGCCGCGCTGGTTCGCATCGACAGTGTAGAAACCGCTCGCCAGCCACACCAAGGCGACCAGCACGAGCAGCACGACCATGCCGCCGCCGAACTGCCGCGGCGACAAGCTCGGCATCTGCGGACCACTGCCGCCGCCGCTGCCACCACCATTGCCGTTGCCACGACTCGGGCGCTTGCCACCGAACATGCCCGTCAGGCGCTGATTGAAGTCGCGCCAGACCTCTTCGAGGTCGGGCGGTCCCTGATTGTTGCCGCGGTTGCGGTCACCGCGATTGTCGTCGTTGCGGTTGCCGTCATCGCGGCCGCGATCGCCGTCGCTTCCGCCCTGACCACCCCAGCGTGGGTCATTGAGTGACATGAGGATGCCTGTTATCACGATTGTTCTGACCGTTCGTCTGCCGCGCCGGTTGCCCGGCCGGCGTCGTCACCGAAGGTCTGCGAGGCTACTTCGGCGAGCGCATCGCGAAGCAGGTCGAGACCTTCCCCCGTTCGGGCGCTCAAAAAAATGCGCCTGAGTTTATCACAGTCGCCCCGCTCGACCGCCGCAGCGGCTCGGGTGAGGTCGATCTTGTTCCAGACCAGGATCTGCGGCACCTCGGCGGCACCGATCTCGGCCAGGACCTGGTTCACCGCCTCGATCTGGGCGTCGCGATCCTCGCTGGCCGAATCCACCACGTGAAGCAGCAGATCGGCCTGCGCAGTCTCTTCGAGCGTTGCCTGGAATGCCGCGACCAGCGCATGAGGCAGGTCGCGGATGAAGCCAACGGTGTCCGAGAGCACCACATTCGCTCCGCCTACGTAGAGACGTCGCGACGTGGTATCCAGCGTGGCGAAGAGTTGGTCGGCCGCATAGGCCCCCGCCTTCGTCAGCGCATTGAACAGCGTCGACTTGCCCGCATTGGTGTAACCGACCAGAGAGACAGACAGAACGTCACGGCGTTCCCTGGCTCGTCGCCTGACCTTGCGTTGCTTCTCGATCAGCGCAAGACGCGTCTTGAGCATCTTGACGCGGTTGCCGAGCAGGCGACGGTCGGTCTCGAGCTGTTTCTCGCCCGGGCCTCGCAGGCCGATGCCGCCCTTCTGGCGCTCAAGGTGGGTCCAGCCGCGCACAAGCCGCGTCGCCAGGTGCTCGAGCTGAGCCAGTTCGACCTGGAGCTTGCCTTCATGGCTGCGTGCGCGTTGCGCGAAGATGTCGAGGATCAACGCCGTACGGTCGATGACCATGCACTGCAGTTCGCGCTCGAGATTGCGCTGCTGGGCGGGCGACAAGGCGTGATTGAACACCACGATGTCGCCTGCATTCGCACGCAGGGCCTCGGCGATCTCCTGCACCTTGCCGCTGCCGGCAAAGAGCTTGGAGTCGGGCGAGGCGCGCCTGCCCTGCACCACGCCCTCGACGCTGGCGCCCGCGCTGCCGACCAGCAGCTTGAGCTCCGACAGGCGCTCTTCGATCGCACCCTGACCAAGGTCGAGCTGGACGAGTATGGCACGCTCGCCCGATGCCGGACGCTCAAACATGCATGTTCCCCGCGACCGTCATGCGCCGGCCGCAGCGCTTGGACACGGCTCTCAGTTGCTGCCCTCGTCCTGCTGGATGACCACGGGGCGGGCAGGCACGACGGTGGAGATGGCGTGCTTGTAGACCATCTGCGTCACGGTATTCTTGAGAAGAACGACATACTGGTCGAAGGACTCGACCTGGCCCTGGAGCTTGATGCCATTGACGAGATAGATCGACACCGGAATGTGCTCGCGGCGCAGGGTATTGAGGAAGGGGTCTTGTAGAAGTTGCCCTTTGTTGCTCATCGTTGAACCTCTTTATATTGTGTTTATAAGAATGCGGGATTCTTGTTGCACTGCGGCATTGCAGTATGCAACGAAATCCGGGTGTGGAAAGCAGAAGTGCATCGAAAAAATGCTCAGGACCGCGTCGCGAACGGATTGTGCGTGGTGCGGAACTGGATGCGCAAGGGCGTGCCCTGAAGCTTGAACGCCTCCAGGAAGCAGCGTTCGAGGTAGCGCACGTAGGACGCCGGAATGTCATCGAGTGCATTGCCGTGAATGACGATCACCGGCGGGTTCATGCCCCCCTGATGCGCGTAGCGCATCTTTGGACGCGCCATGCCATGCCTTGGCGGGGCCTGGCGGGCGACGGCCTGCTGCAGGGTACGCGTCAGGCGCGGCGTCGCCAGGTTGGCGGTCGCCGCCGCATAGGCCGCATCGACCGATTTCAACAGGCCGTTGATGCCTTCGGCCTTGAGCGCCGAAATCTGGTGGAAACGCGCAAAGGACAGGAAGGCGAGCTTGCGTGCGATATCGGCCTTGAGGCGGTCGCGACGGTATTCATCGACCGCATCCCACTTGTTGATCGCCACCACCAGCGCGCGCCCGGCCTCGAGAGCGAAACCCGCGATGTGCGCATCCTGGTCGGAGATATCCTGCGCCGCATCGAGCACCAGCACGATGACGTTGGCCTCCTGGATGGCCTGCAGGGTCTTGATCACCGAGAACTTCTCGATCGCCTCGAACACCCTGCCCTTGCGCCGCAGGCCTGCGGTATCGATCAGGGTGTAGCGCCGGCCGGCGCGCTCGAAGGGGATCGCGATCGCGTCGCGCGTGGTGCCCGGCAGATCGAAGGCGATCACGCGCTCCTCACCGAGCAGCGTATTGACCAGGGTGGATTTGCCGACATTGGGGCGACCGACGATGGCAACCTTGGGCCCTTCATCCTCGCGCGCCTCGATTTCCTCATCCACCGGGAAGGGGGCGAGCACGATGTCGACCAACTGCTTGACGCCGTCGCCATGAGCGGCGGATACCGGCAGCGGGTCACCCAGGCCGAGCGCGTGAAAATCGGCTGCGACCATGGCGCGATCGAGCCCCTCGGCCTTATTGACGACCAGGTGCACCGGGCGCCCGGCACGGCGCAGGCGCGCGGCGATGTTCTCGTCGTGCGGCGTGCGCCCGGCGCGGCCATCGACCAGGAACAGTAGCACGTCCGCTTCGGCAATCGCCTGCTCGGCCTGGCGCGCCATCTCGTGCATGATGCCGTCCTTGGCGACGGGATCGAAGCCGGCGGTATCGACCACAAGATAGTCGCGCTCGCCGACACGACCGATACCGTAATGGCGGTCGCGGGTCAGGCCGGGCTGGTCGGCGACCAGCGCATCGCGGGTGCGCGTCAGGCGGTTGAACAGGGTCGACTTGCCGACATTGGGGCGGCCGACCAGAACGATGGTGGGTTTCACTGAATCCTTGCCTCAGCGTACTTCGTACGCGGTAATGTCGCCGCCACTGCCCTGGACGACGAAGCCCCGGCCAAAGGCAACGGGATCGGCCTCGATCGGGCGGCTGCCGGCACGTTCGCGCGCGGCGAAGCGGCCGCTCTCGCGCTCGAGGGCATGGACGTAGCCCTCCAGGTCGCCCACGACCACATAGTCGCCGACGATGAGCGGACGCGACACCTTGCGGCGAGCGAGCGCGTCCTGTTTCCACACGCTTGCGCCACTGTAGGCATCGAGTGCATGCACGGCGTCGTTGTCGTCGGTGATCATGGCAAAGCGGGCGTCGCGGTCCATGCCCACGCTGCTGGAGAAATCGCGCGCCCACAGGGCGTTGCCATTGGTGCTGTCGAAGCAGGCCGCGCGCCCCTGGTAGCTCACCGCGCACACCTCGCGCCGCCCGACCACGGGCGTGCCGGCAACGTCGGCCACGCGTTCAAGCTCGGTGGCGCCACGCGGCATCGCAACGTTGAGCTCGGTGATCGCACCACCGTTGGCCGCATTGATGACGACCAGGCGGCCACCGGGGAAGCCGGCGAGCACCACCGACCCTTCGAGCACCACACCGGAAAAGCTGCGCAGCGCCAGCGGCGGGTTGCTACGCTGGTACACCCACCTCCGGCTGCCATCGCGCGCGTCGAGCGCAATCAGGCGGTTGTCCGAAGCGCGCACGACAACGATCTCGAACCCCACTGCCGGCGGCGCGAGCACCTCGGCACCAACCGCCGCACGCCAGCGCTCGCTGCCGTTGGCAGCATCGAACGCGATCACCGTGCCGTCGGTCGCGACCACAACAACCTGGCGACCATCGGTACCGACACCCGCAGACAGGCGCTTGTCCGCCTGCACCCGCCACACCGCCGCGCCACCCTGGAAACGAGCGACATCGCCACGATGCGCTGCGGCATAGACGCTGTCGCTCCAGACCGCAGGCTGGAAACGGTAGATGCCTGCATCACCGATATCGGCACGCCACTGGCTGACGAGTTGCGCGCTCGGCTGGAGACTGACGAGCGGCGCGGGCTTTGCTGCCGAACTCGCAAAGGGATTGAGCGAAGAGCAGCCGGTGGCGAAGACCACTGCGGCGATGAGCGGAACAACACGCAGCGAAGACAGCTTCATCGATCAGACTCCAAGGGATTCAAGCTTGACACGCACGACCTCGCGCAGCGTGACGGCTTCGTCACCGTCGCCGGCAAGTGCGTCAATCGCGCCCTGATAGGCGGCACGGGCCTCTACCAGCTTGCCCTGCGCGGCCAGGATGTCACCGCGCAGGTCGTCGAAGCGGGCCTTGTAGGCCGCTGACGGTGCCGGCTGCAGGCGGGCAAGGGCGGCGTCCAGTTCCCCCTGTTGCAGCAGCACGGCCGCCAGTCGAAGGCGCGCGAGATCGCGCAGCGCAGGGTCCTTGCCCTTGTCCGCTGCCCACTCGAGAGGCGCGCGGGCATTGACCAGGTCGCCCGCTTCGAACTGCAGCGCGGCAGACAACAGGGCGCCCAGCTGCGCACTCACCGTCCCCGGATACTCGCCGATCAAGCGCCCCGCAGCCTCACGCGCCTTGTGCGCATCCTGCTGCTCGGCAGCCTGCTGCACGGCGTAGTAAAGCCCGCCGGCGGCAACTGCACTGCGGTTCTGGTACCACTGCCAGCCCTGCCAGCCGACCGAAGCCACCGCGGCAGCCACGGCAAGGGCGACGACCAGATTGCCGTACTGCGCCCACCACGCCTTGAGCTCGGAAATCTGCTCCTGCTCTTCGAGATCGTATACCGCCATCATTGATCCTCTTGTACTGATTCGTCGGAATACAGCAGCGCCGCCATCGCCTCGGGCAGGGCCTCGAGGCTGACACGCAATTGCACACCACCACCGCGCAGCGGCTTGAGGCCAACCTCGCCTGCGGCAGCCTCCTCTTCGCCGATGACCACCGCGACCGGCGCTGCGCTGGCATCGGCCTTCTTCATCTGCGACTTGAAGCTGCCGCCGCCACAATGCATGAGCGCCGCAAAGCCATGCTCGCGCAAGGATTCTGCCGCCCGCATCGCCAGGCGCTGCGCAGCCTCGCCGACACTGACGACATAGGCGTCGGGCGCAGCACGCTCGCTCTCGCCACCGCAGGCCTGCCATAGCAGCAACAGGCGCTCGATGCCGATGGCGAAGCCAGCCGCAGGCTGCGGCTTGGCACCGAGTTGCGCAAACAGACCATCATACCGTCCGCCGGCGCAGATCGTGCCCTGCGCGCCCAGCCGCGTGGTCACCCACTCGAAGACGGTGCGGTTGTAGTAGTCCAGCCCGCGCACCAGGCGATGGTTGATGCGGAACGGGATACCTGCATCCTTGAGGAAGACCTGAACAGCCTCGAAGTGCGCCTTGGATTCGTCGCCCAGGTAGTCGGCAAGCCTGGGCGCGCCCTCGACGATGGCCTGCAGCTCAGGGTTCTTGGTGTCGAGGATGCGCAGCGGATTGGTGTGCAGGCGGCGCTTGCCATCCTCGTCGAGCTTGTCCTGATGCTGCTCGAGATAGGCAATGAGTGCCGCGCGGTGCTGCGCGCGCTCTTCGGGAGCGCCGAGCGAATTGATCTCGAGCGCGACATCCTCCAGGCCGAGGTCGTCCCACAGGCGAGCGCACATCAGGATCAACTCGGCATCGGTGTCGGCACCGGCGAAACCCAGCGCTTCGACGCCGATCTGGTGGAACTGGCGGTAGCGCCCCTTCTGCGGACGCTCGTGACGGAACATCGGGCCGTAGTAATAGAGACGCTGCGGGCCGCCCGCGGCGATCAGGCTGTGCTGGATGGCCGCACGCACGCAGGACGCCGTACCCTCGGGGCGCAGTGTCAGGTGCTCGCCGTTCAGGGCGTCCTCGAAGGAGTACATCTCCTTTTCGACGATATCGGTGACCTCGCCGATCGCGCGCTTGAACAGCGGTGTCGGCTCGACCAGCGGCATGCGGATGGGCCGGTAGCCGTAGCTCTGCAGCCAGTCGCGCACGATGTTCTCGAAGTACTCCCAGGTTTCGGCGTCGTCGGGCAGGATGTCGTTCATCCCGCGCACGGCCTGCAAGGTCTGGCTCATGAATGCGTGGTCTTTGCGTTATTGCGTTGTTGCGCTTTTGCGCGCTCGTTATGGTTTGCGGCTGAGGCTGGCGGCCCGGCCGGGCGCCTTTCAGCCGCCCTTCCTGACGTATTTCGTGGCCACGTATTCGTCGACGATGGCCTTGAACTCGGCACCGATGTTGTCACCGCGCAGGGTCACCACCTTCTCGCCGTCGACATACACCGGTGCAGCCGGGGTTTCACCCGTGCCGGGCAGGGAAATGCCGATGTTGGCATGCTTGCTCTCGCCCGGACCATTCACCACGCAGCCCATCACCGCCAGCGTCATGTTCTCGACTCCGTCGTACTGCTCGCGCCAGACCGGCATCTGCGCACGCACGTAGTCCTGGATGCCCGAGGCGAGTTCCTGGAAGAACGTGCTGGTGGTACGTCCGCAACCGGGGCACGCGGTGACCATGGGAGTGAACGCGCGCAGCCCCATGGTCTGCAGGATCTCCTGCGCGACCACGACCTCCTGCGTGCGACTGCCGCCTGGCTCGGGAGTGAGCGAGATGCGGATGGTGTCGCCGATGCCCTCCTGCAGCAGCACCGCGAGCGCGGCCGTGGAGCCCACGATGCCCTTGCTGCCCATGCCGGCCTCGGTCAGGCCCAGGTGCAGGGCGTAGTCGCTGCGCCGCGCCAGTTCGCGATACACCGCGATCAGATCCTGCACGCTCGAAACCTTGGCCGACAGGATGATGCGCTCGCGCCCCAGGCCGTACTCCTCGGCCTTGGCAGCGGACTCCAGCGCGGAGACCACGAGCGCCTCGCGCATCACGGCTCCCGCGTCGCGCGGTTCGGCGCGACTGGCATTCTCATCCATGATGCGCGCGAGCACGGATTGGTCGAGACTGCCCCAGTTGACACCGATGCGTACCGGTTTGTCGTAGCGGCAGGCGAGCTCCACGATCGCAGCGAACTGAGGGTCACGCTTGCTGCCCGCGCCCACGTTGCCGGGGTTGATGCGGAACTTCGCGAGCGCCTCGGCGCAAGCCGGAAAATCGGTGAGGAGCTTGTGGCCGTTGTAATGGAAGTCGCCAACGAGCGGCACATCCATGTTCAGCGCCAGCAGGCGGTCGCGGATATGCGGCACGGCCTTCGCGGCGGCCTCGTTGTTGACCGTGATACGCACGATCTCCGATCCCGCGCGTGCGAGCTCGGCGACCTGCATCGCCGTGGCGAGCACATCAGCAGTATCGGTATTGGTCATCGACTGCACGACGACCGGTGCGTCGCCACCGACTCGGACCTTGCCGACAATGACCTGGCGCGTATTGTGGCGAGCCAGCGGGCAAGCGGGAATGGGCATCTGTTCTTGATTCATGACTGGGAAAGCACTCAACGCAAGGTCAGACGGGCAACCGAGCCACGGACATGCTTCGCGAGGTCGACCGGCTGACCATCGAACTCGAGATTGACGCTGCTGGCATTGCCAACGACCAAGACGAACGGGGGCGTACCCTGGACCGTACGCGAACTGCCCGCACGATTGGTGCCCGAATGCAGGATGCTGCCGGAAGCGTCACGCACCTCGACCCAGGAGTCCGCACCGAAGCGAAACACCAGTTGCCTGCCCGCGCCGTCAGCTGCGGCCTCGGGCGCGGCTGACGGCGCAGGCGCCGCCTCGGCCTGGACGCTGCCATCACCGCCCGCAGCGGCAGTGCCTGCCGTCGGTTCGCTGACGGCGGCAGGCGCCGCACTATCCTCCGAGCCACCATTCGCCTCGGCAGCCGCAGCCTCCTCGGCTGCCGGAGGCTCTACCGCAGGCGGACTGATTGGCTGCATCGGCGCCTGGACAAATGCAGGGACCGCCTCGCTGGTGTCGTCGCCAGCGGTGGTCGCCGGCTCGGTCTGGAACCAGTCGAAATACCAGCCAGCCAGAACGAGCGCGACCAGCACCACCACGACAGCGCCAAGCGGAAAGCTCGCACGCCGCGAACCGGATCCACTCGGCAGGTCGCCATCGGCGTTGCTAATGGGCGCAAGGTCGGGCGAGCCGGCAACCGAAGCGTGCTGCAAGCTGTCGAGCAGGGGCGCGGCATCCACGCCCACGTAGCGCGCGTAATTGCGGATGAAGCCGCGCACGAAGGCCATGCCGGGCAGCGCAGCGAAGTCGTCACGTTCGAGGGCTTCGATCTGCCGCGGGCGCAGCTTGAGGGCAAAGGCGACCTCGTGCACCGACTCACCCCGTGCTTCGCGCGCACGGCGCAGCCGCGTGCCCGCAGACGCTGCCGCCTCGGCTGCGGCATCGGGCCGAACGGATTGATCTGGCTGCTGGCTGCTCACTCGTACTGTCCTTGGATCATCAGTTGATACTCACTGGAATTGCCGAAGCGGCTGCCCAGTTGCGAGGCATAGCTCGCCTCGGCATCTCGATTGCCGAGCCGGCGCTCGGTGCGCAGACCGAGCCAGGCCGACGCGGCGGTCGGCCCCTGCTGCTGGTGCAGTCGAATCAGATGCGTACGCGCCTGCTCCAGCCGTCCGCCGCGATAGGCAATATCGGCGAGGTGGAAAAGCGCGAGGCCGTTCTGTGGGTCGACCTGCAGTGCACGCTGGAACTGCAGCTCGGCGCCGGCATCGTCCTTGCGCCGCAGCTCGCACAGGCCCGCGTTCGTCAGCGGCCGGCCAGGGTAGCGGTAATAAGGGTTGCGCGCAGCCATCGCGAGCCGCTCGAGCCCCTCGCTTTCCTTGCCCTGCAGACACAGGAACCAACCATAGCTATTGTTGAAATCCGGATCTCCCGGCGCTATGCGCAGGGCGCGCTCGAAGTTGTCCCGCGCCGCCGCCAGCTCATCGACCAGCATGTAGGCGAGGCCCAGCAGGTGGAAGGCCGGGGCATAGTTGGGGCTGTCCTGAAGTGCGATCCTGGCTTCGTCGAGCGCAACGTCGTAGCGCCCGACCTCGAAGTACGCCATGCCCAACTCGACATGGACATGAGCCCGCGCCTCCTCGGGTGTAGCCGGCGTAACATCCGACAGCGGCCGGCTCGCGGCCGCGGAATCGAACGCCGAGCCGCCAGGGACCGTCGCACACCCGGCCAGCAGCGCAGCCGCCACTGCTGCGGCAGTTAGCAGCGGACGATGTCTCATCTTCGTTCCTCCGTGATCTGCGTCAGACGCACCGTGCGCCGAGTTCTGTCCTGGACCTGGCCTGCGAGCTGGCCACAGGCCGCATCAACATCGTCGCCGCGCGTCTTGCGCGTGGTGGTGACAATGCCAGCGTCAATCAGGATACCGGCAAAACGGCGGATACGTTCCGCCGGCGAGCGCTCGAAGCCCGAGTTCGGGAATGGATTGAAGGGAATCAAATTGAACTTGCACGGTGTGTCACGCACGAGTGCAAGCAGCTCGCGCGCATGCGCATCGCTGTCATTGACGCCGTCGAGCATCACGTACTCGAAGGTCACGAAGTCGCGCGGCGCACGCTCGAGGTAGCGCTGACAGGCCGCCATCAGCTCGCGCAGCGGGTATTTCTGGTTGATCGGGACGAGACGGTCGCGCAATGCGTCGTTGGACGCGTGCAGCGACACCGCGAGCGCCACCGGGCACTCCTCGCGCAAGCGGTCCATGGCCGGCACGATGCCCGATGTCGACACCGTAACGCGGCGGCGCGACAAGCCGTAGGCGTGATCGTCGAGCATCAGGCGCAACGCGGTGACGACATTGTCGAAGTTGGCCAGCGGCTCGCCCATGCCCATCATCACCACATTGCTGATGATGCGACCATTGTCCTTGTCACCGGCTTCGAGTTCCTGCACGGACTCACTCGCATCGGCCCTGGCGGCGCCCAGCAGCTTGTTGGCCAGCCACAGCTGGCCAACGATTTCCGCCGCACTCAGGTTGCGGTTGAATCCCTGTTTGCCGGTTGAGCAGAACGCGCAATCGAGCGCGCAGCCCGCTTGCGACGACACGCACAGCGTGCCGCGGTTGGTCTCGGGGATGAACACGGTCTCGACCGCATTGGCGTTGCCAACGTCGAGCAGCCACTTGCGCGTACCGTCGGCCGAGATCGAATCGCGCACCGGTACCGGCGGGCGGATCGTGGCGATCTCCTTGAGCTTGGCGCGCAGGGACTTGGCGACGTCGGTCATCGCATCGAAGTCGTCGCAGCCCTCGCGATGCATCCAGCGCATCACCTGGCGGGCGCGAAAAGGCTTCTCGCCCAGCCCGGCGAACCAGGCGACGAGGCCATCGACATCGAAGTCAAGCAGATTGACCGGCTTGGAAGTGCTCATGCCTGAAACCACACCTTATGGCAGCAGCGGCCTCAAATCGCAGGCCGCCCGTAATGCAAACGGCCCGCACACGCCGCATGCGGTGCGGGACGCACCGCGAAGCGTGCGCGACGGGCCGTTGGTACGGACCGCTCAGCGCGAGTAAACGTTCATGCCCGGGAAGAAGAAAGCCACTTCCACGGCAGCCGTCTCGGGAGCGTCGGAGCCGTGCACGGCATTGGCGTCGATCGAATCGGCGAAATCTGCGCGGATGGTGCCCTTGTCGGCCTTCTTCGGGTCGGTGGCGCCCATCAGCTCACGGTTCTTGGCGATGGCGTTCTCACCCTCGAGGCACTGGATCATCACCGGGCCGGAGGTCATGAAGGACACCAGATCCTTGAAGAAGGGACGCTCCTTGTGCACGGCGTAGAACTGGCCGGCTTCCTGCTCGGACAGGTGCACCATCTTGGCGGCGATGATCTTGAGACCGGCCGCTTCGAAGCGGGCGTAGATCTGGCCGATCACGTTCTTGGCGACGGCGTCGGGCTTGATGATGGACAGGGTGCGTTCGATTGCCATGGATAACTCCGGGACTGTGCTTGGTTAAAGCGGAAAGTTTGGAAAAAGCGCAAGATTTTAGCAGGTTTCGTGTGACACCGATGCGTCCGGCGAGTGCCGCAGTGACAGCGGCTGCGCAGACAGCACCATCGACACCGCGGATCAGTGCCCCGAAGAATCGAAGCCCGTCTCACGATGAATCGCACGGATCAGCTCGCTGCCAATGCGCCCCTCCATCGTCCTGTGCACAGGGATCAACGCCCTCTTGAACGCCGCCTTCTCCTGTGCGCTCGGCTCGTAGATCTCGGTAGTGCCGGCGGCGCGTACAGCCTCGAGCGCCCTGTCGTTCTCTTCCTTGGCGATACGGTTGGCGTAAGCCGTCGATTCGGCCATGGCACGCTCCAACCGAACCCGGACATCGGCCGGCAGGCGGTCCCAGAAGCGCTTGTTGGCGATCACCGCATAGCCCAGATAGCCATGCTCGGTCAGGGTCACATGCTTCTGCACTTCGTGCATGTTCTGGGTGAAGAGATTCGAGTGCGGATTCTCCGTGCCATCCACCACGCCTGCACGCAAGGCCGGATAGACCTCCGAAAAAGCCATCGCCAACGGTAGTGCTCCGAGCGCACGCATCTGTTCGTCGAGCACCTTGGACGACTGGATCCGCATCGTCTTGCCACGCAGGTCCTCAGGGCGGCGGATCGGCGAGTTGGCGGAGAATGACTTGAAGCCGTTGTCCCAGAATGCCAGCCCCTTGATCCCCCGCGCCTCGAGCCGGGACAGCAGTTGCTGGCCCAGCGGCCCCTGAGTGACCTTGTTCAAGGCCTCATAGCCGTCAAAAATGTAAGGCAGGTCGAACACCTCGAATTCGCGCATTCCGAGCTGGCCGAACTTCGCCAGCGACGGCGCCAGCAGTTGGACCGCGCCAAGCTGAAGCGCCTCCATTTCCTCCTTGTCCTTGTACAGACTGCTGTTGGCATGGACCTCGACGATGACCGCTCCCTCGGTGTAGCGCTCGGCGAGCTCCTTGAACTTCTCAGCGGCCTTGCCCTTGGGCGTGTCCGCGGCCACGACGTGGCTGAAGCGGATGACGACAGGATCCGCAGCCGAAACTGCGGCCGACAATCCGAACGCAAGCACGCCAAGTAAAACTGCACGCAAATCCATCTCACCTCCTCCATTCGCACACCCGGACGCGTCGAGCAGTACAAGCAGGTCGTGCACCTGATCCGATCCGCGTGGACACTTCGTGCCGGACATCCACTTCTTGCACCGCCTTGCCGCCTGCTATTGTGGGAGCCTGACACCGCGCCGCCGCGCCTTTCCTGCTGCACCGCACCCAGCCCGATGACTCTAGCGCCCTCAACTCGACACGCCCCCAGCACCGAAACCGTCGCACGCAGGCGGTGGATGCAGCAGCTGCCCTACCTCACGCTGGGCCTGTTCGTGGTTGCGATCGCCGCGCTTGTCTGGCTCACCCGCGCCCACGACACCGACGAACAGCGCACCACGCTGATCAACGACGTGCTGTGGATGGAACAGAACCTGCGCTTCCATCTCGACCGCAACGAAATCCACCTGCAGCAGATCGGCCCCGAGCTGTTTGCCGGACAGACGCTGGGAGCACCCACCGAAGCCCGCCTGTCCAGCCTGCTGAACCAGGAGCGCGGCCTGGTGCAGATCATCTGGGTGCGCGCCGACGGACGTATCGCAGGCGCCCTGCCACCCACACCGCGGCCTCACGCTGGCGACGAGGGCTCCGCCGGGGTTCCCGGCGAGCCCAGCCTGAAGCTCGCGCGCGCACTCGGCCGACCGGTCTACGGCCCCACCTACCCCACCACGAACGGCGCCCACCATTTCGAGGTTCATGTACCGGTGTGGTCCAACGAAGCGCTGCTGGGCGTTGTCGTCGGAGTATATTCGCTCTCCGACCTGGTGGTGCGCGAACTGCCCTGGTGGTTCTCCGAACGCTATCGCGTCGCGGTGCTCGACGCCGACGACCGTGAGATCGCGGCCAAGTCGAAGGTCGCACCCGTGTCCGCATGGCTGGCCTACACCATGCCCTTCGACCCGCCCGGCCACGGCCTCACCCTGCAGATCACCGCCTACAAGTACGAAACGCGCTGGATCCCGCTGCTCCTCGGTGCCTCCCTGGTCCTGCTGGCCGGCATCATCATCTGGAGCGTGATCCAGTTGCGGCGCGAGCTGGCAAGGCGTCAGCAGGCCGAAGCCGCATTGCGTGCCGAATCGGCCTTCCGCAAGGCCATGGAGGACTCGCTGATCACCGGCATGCGCGCCCGCGACCTCGACGGCCGCCTCACCTACGTCAACTCCGCCTTCTGCCGCATGACCGGCTATGAGGCCGACGAACTGGTCGGCCTGAAACCCCCCATGCCCTATTGGGATCCGGAGCACCTCGAGGAGACCTTCGAGCTGCACCGCGAGATCATGTCCGGGGGGAGCTCACCACAGGGCACCGAGGTGCGCCTGCGACGCAAGAACGGGGACATCCTCGATGCGCTGGTACTCGAGGCCCCGCTCATCGACCCGCAGGGGCGCCATGCAGGCTGGATGGGCTCGGTGCTCGACATCACCGAGCAGAAGCGCACACTCGAGCATGCGCGCCAGCAGGAAGAGCGGCTGCAGCAGAGTTCGCGCCTGATCACCATGGGCGAAATGGCCTCGACCCTTGCCCACGAGCTCAACCAGCCGCTGGCGGCCATCGCCAGCTACAACTCGGGCTGCATCAACCGCCTCGAAAGCGGTCAACTGGACCGCGACGAACTGCGCGACATCCACGAACGCATCGCCCGCCAGGCACGCCGAGCCGGCGACATCATCCGCCGCGTGCATGATTTCGTGCGCCGCTCCGAACCCCGGCTCGAAGCGCTTGATCTCAACGCCGTGATCCGCGACGCGGTCGCCCTGATCGAGGCCGACGCGCGCAAACGCGGCACCCAGATTGCAAGCTCGCTTGCGCGCAAGCTCCCGCCGGTGGCCGCCGACGCGGTGATGATCGAACAGATCGTCATCAACCTCGTACGCAATGCCATGGACGCCATGCACGACACCCCCGCGGCACAGCGCCAGGCGCTGATCAGCACGGCCCTCAAGGACCGCCAGGTCATCATCTCGGTCGCCGATCGCGGCACCGGTATCGACGCAGCGACGGCGGCACGGCTGTTCGAGCCCTTCTTCACCACCAAGAACGCCGGCATGGGCATGGGGCTCAACATCTGCCGCTCGATCGCCGAACTGCATCACGGCCGCCTGACTTTCGAAGCACGCCCCGGGGGCGGTACCATCTTCACCCTGTCGCTTCCCGTGGAACCCGATCCAGCATGAGCACTGCCTGCACCCACATCATCGATGACGACGAGGCCATCCGGGACGCCCTGCAATGGCTGTTCAAGACACGGGGCGTCGCCTGCCGGACCTGGGCAAGCGGCGAGGACTTCCTCGAAGCGTGGAGTCCGCAGTGGCGCGGATGCATTGTGCTCGACATCCGCATGGCAGGAATGAGCGGCCTCGAGTGCTTCGACACCCTGCTTGCGCGCGGATGCGAACTGCCAGTGATCTTCATCACCGGCCATGGCGACGTGCCGATGGCGGTCGCTGCGCTCAAGAAGGGGGCGTTCCACTTCATCGAGAAGCCCTTCAACGACCACGACCTGGTCAGTCTCGTGGAGACGGCGCTCGCCGCTGACGCAGAACGCCAGCGCGCCGCAGCCAGCCGCGAGACCATCGAAGCACGACTTGCAACGCTGACCTGCCGCGAACGCGAGGTCATGGACCTGATTCTGGAGGGCAAGTACAACAAGGTCATCGCCGATGAGCTGTCGATCTCGATGCGCACCGTGGAAGCCCACCGCTCGCGCATTTTCGACAAGATGGACGTCCGCTCAGCCGTCGAACTGGCTCAGATACTCACGACCCTGCGCAGCTGAGCCAGCCCTGGCTCAGGCGCCGGCCCGCGCGCCCGGCTCCCAGCGCGGCATCACACCGGCCTCGTCAGGCGCACAGGCGTGACTGCAGGCGATGCCGATACCGGCCACCCACACCGGCGCGTCATCGGCCCATAGCACCGGCATGCGATCACGCAGCCAGGCCGGCACCCCCGCCTCCTGGCAGAGCTTGCGCAGCAGCTGGCGCGGACGCCCGGGTGCCAGCTGGAGCCGCACACCGGGCGCGCGCGCGGCCAGCACAAGTCGCTCCGCCTCCTGCAGGCGTACCCGGCTGAGGCCGACCCCAAGGCCACACTCGAATCGCACCAGGCCGCCCCCCCACGGCAGCGCGGCCTCTCCGCGCCACTCCCGCGCCTGCACAGAGACCTCCTCGACCCCCTCCAGCCACAGCACTCCGCGGTAAACGCAACACGCCCAGCCATTTCCCAAGGCCACGCGCAGCGGCCGTACGTCTGTCGCCGTCGCCAGCTGGCGCAGAGCCTCTTCCAGGCGCCCTCGCGATGGCGCCTGCGCGCCATACTCGCGCAGGCGCCATCGCAACAGGTTCGCCTGCCGTGGCACGCTCAGCCCAAGCACACTGCTCGCCCGCCAGACTCGCCCCCCACACATTTGAGCATCGAGCTCGGCCAGGTCGGCGAGCAGGCCTTCGGCCTCGGCAAAGTTGGCGCAGGCGCGCGCCAGCATCGGCACTGCGGACGGGAATGCTGCTTCCAGGCTCGGCAGCACGCGGTGGCGCAGCATATTGCGAGCGAAGCGGAGGTCGGCATTGCTCTCGTCCTCTACCCATGAGAGCGCCTCGCGCCGCGCCCACGCCAGGATGCCGGCTCGGCGCTGACCCAGCAGCGGCCGCAGACGCCCGGGACGCCCGGGCGCAGCCGCAACGGACACCGCCATCGCCGCAGCGCCCGCGACCCCCGCACCGCGCAGCAGCCGGAACAACAGGGTCTCGGCCTGATCATCCTGATGATGGCCGAACACCATCCAGTCGCACGGTACGCGATCGAGCGCGGCATGCCGTGCTGCGCGCGCCGCCGCCTCCGGACCGCCGCTGTGCGCAGGATCGACCGCGACCCTGAGGACTTGGAAGGGAACGCCGAGCCTCGCGCAATGCGCCTCACACGCATCGGCCCAGGCGCTCGCATTGGGGCTCAACCCATGGTGGACATGAGCGGCCTCGAGACTGAACCCCACCTCGGGCCGAAGACGATGCAGCAGCTCCAGCAGGACAACGGAATCGACACCACCGGACAACGCGCAGCATAGTCGCGCGCCCGCTCCGACCCCGGCACGGCGCAGGCACTGCGCGACGGCAGCAAGCATGGGCCCATTCACCTCGGGCGGAGCTTCATGGTGGCCAGCGCTCACCCTGCGCTGGAACGCGACGACACGGCGGCGCTCAGGCCGCCTTGTCCTTGAAACGACCGTAGCTCATGAGCTTGTCGTAGCGCTGGGCCACGAGCTCCGAGGGCGTGAGCGCCTCGAGTTCGCGCAGCGCATCGCCAAGCGCACGCTTGAGTGCGGTGGCCATCGCGCGCGGATCGCGGTGCGCGCCACCAACGGGCTCATTGACGACCCGGTCGACAAGGTTCAAGGCTTTGAGTCGCGCGGCGGTGATACCCATCGTCTCGGCTGCATCAGGCGCCCTGTCGGCACTCTTCCACAGGATGGAGGCGCAGCCCTCGGGAGAAATCACCGAATAGGTCGAATACTGCAGCATCAGTACCTGGTCGGCGACCGCGATCGCCAGCGCCCCACCCGAACCGCCCTCACCGATGATGGTGCTGATGATCGGCACGCGCAGTTCGGCCATCAGGTAGATGCTGTGGCCGATCGCCTCGGACTGGCCGCGCTCCTCGGCACCGATGCCGGGGTAGGCGCCCGGCGTATCGACGAAGGTAAACACCGGCAGGCCGAACTTCTCGGCCAGCTTCATCAGCCGCATCGCCTTGCGGTAGCCCTCGGGACGGGGCATACCGAAGTTGCGCGCGATCTTCTCCTTGGTGTCCCGCCCCTTCTGGTGGCCGATAACGACGCAGGACTGCCCGTTGAAACGCGCCAGGCCGCCGACGATCGCCTTGTCGTCGGCAAAGGCACGGTCACCGTGCAACTCCTTGAAATCGGTAAAGATCAGCTCGGCGTAGTCCAGCGTATAGGGGCGCTGGGGGTGACGCGCAACCTGGGAAATCTGCCACGGCGTGAGCTTGCCATAGAGATCCTTGGTCAGCGACTGGCTCTTGGCCTCGAGGCGCCCGATCTCTTCGGAGATGTCTACAGCCGGGTCATCCTGCACGAAGCGAAGCTGGTCGATCTTCGCTTCCAGTTCGGCGATTGCCGTTTCGAAATCCAGAAAGGTGGTTTTCATCCAGCCGTTCCCAGTCAAAAAAATGTCCGCCATTGTAACGCCGCCCGGACGGCGACGCGCACCGTCTTCGCTGCGCTGCCGCATTCAGGCCGCCGAACGCATCGGGGCGGCCCCGTGATGGCGGCCGCCCCGATGCCCTGCCCCGAGCGCCTGTCGGCGCCAGCGGGTCAGTCGTTGTTGGCGAAGCCCAGCAGGTGCAGCAGGCTGGTGAAGAGATTGAAGATGGAGACGAACAGCGTCACCGTGGCCATGATGTAGTTGGTCTCGCCACCATGGATGATGTTGCTGGTCTCATACAGGATCAGGCCCGACATCAGCAGCACGAAGGCCGCGGATACGGTCAGCGACAGCGCGGGGATCGAGAAGAACACCGCCCCAAGACCGGCCAGGAAGGCGACCAGGATGCCGACCATCAGGAAACCGCCCATGAAGGAGAAGTCCTTCTTGGTCGTCACCGCATACGCGGAAAGGCCCAGGAAGATCGCCGCCGTGCCCGCCATCGCCTGCATCACGATGCTGCTGCCGTTGGGCAGCGACAGGTAGGCCGAGATGATCGGACCGAGGGTGAAGCCCATGAAGCCGGTCAGGGCGAACACGAACACGATGCCGAGGCTGCTGTTACGGAACTTGCTCGTCAGGAAAAGCAGGCCGAAGTAACCGACCAGGGTCAGGATCAGGCCCGGGTGGGGCAAGCCCATCGCCATCGACAAGCCCGCGGTGAGCGCCGAAAAAGCCAGCGTCAACGACAGCAGCATGTAGGTGTTGCGGATGACCTTGTTGGTCGACAGGACCGACGCTTCGGAGCGCGTCATCGTCATGCGGTTTTCCATTTCGAGCATTCCTCCAGGGGAAGTTGTTGAATTGTTTTGAACGACGCCGATCAGGCAGGTACTGCGTCAAGTTGGGGCGCCACGCTGCGCACCGGCCGCTGACTGCGCCGGACACGCTGCGCGAGCACACGCGAAACACGGTCTGCAGCCTCGTCGACCGCCGCCCGCACCTCGATCTGGGTGATGGCGAACACCACGTCCGGCAGATTGCGCAGCCGCAGTTGTACCACGCATCGTTTGTCGGTGCCGCCTCGCGGCCCATTCACATCGGCCACTTTCACACGCGCCCACTGGATGTGGTCGCGGAAACGCCCGATGGCGAACTGCATCCGTCGCGTCACATAGTCACGCAGCCCGGGAGCAGCCTCGACATTGTCGCAGTGCAGATCGATACGCATATGCAGTCTCCTTCGTTCTTGTTGCGCGATTGCCGTCGGGCACCACGCCTCGACGGATACTAACGCTCAGACTCTTCGATAAAATCCTGGTTCAACTGAATCTTTATCTGGTTTTATCGAAGTATCTTCATCCTGTGCCCACGGGAGCCATCCATGCTCAACTACAAGCAACTACACCACTTCTGGACGGCTGCCCGTGCCGGTGGGATCGTCCGCGGCGCAGAACGTTCCGGGCTGGCGCCACAAACCGTATCCGGCCAGATCGCCGCACTTGAGACCGAACTCGGGGTCAATCTGTTCAAGCGACAGGGCCGCAAGCTGGCGCTGACCGAGACGGGACGCATGGTGCTCGACTATGCAGAGGAGATCTTTCGCCTCGGCAGCGAGCTCGAGGAAGCACTGCGCAGCCGCTCGGCCGGGCGCGCCATGCCCTTCAGGGTGGGCGTTGCCGACGTGGTGCCGAAGGCCATCGCCTGGTTGCTACTCGCGCCGTCGATGGATCTGGCCGAGCCGATGCGCATCGTGTGCCGGGAAGGCAAGTTCGACGCCCTCCTCGGCGAACTCGCCATCCACAAGCTCGACGTCGTCCTCGCCGACAGCCCGCTACCGCCAAGCATGGACGTACGCGGCTACAGCCACGCGCTCGGCACCTCGACCATCGGCCTGTACGCCACACCCACACTGGCAGACGCACTGCAAGGCAGCTTCCCGGCATGCCTCGACGGCGCCCCGCTCCTGCTCCCGGGCGCCGAGGCGAGCGTGCGCACGCCGCTGCTGCGCTGGCTGGAAACCGAACGGCTAAGGCCGCGCATCGTCGGCGAATTCGACGACAGCGCCCTGATGCGTGCATTCGCGGAAGCGGGCGCCGGACTGTTCCCGAGCGCATCGCTGGTCGGCGAGCAGTTGTGTCGGCAGGCGGGCATGGTGCATCTGGGAGACGCAAGGGGTGTGACCGAAACCTATTACGCGATCTCGGTCGAACGCAGGCTGACACACCCCGCCGTGCGCGCGATCAGCGAAGGAGCCGCGCGTCATCAGCTCGGCGGCTCCACCGCGGACTGATTTGATTTTCGCTCGCAGCCCGTACAGAATCGCGGGCTTGCCAAGGCTTCCGGACGGCGTTGGCGATGGAACGGAATGAGGGAATCGTAAGAATGGTGCGCTTGTGGCCGGGAGGGCCGACAAGTGGCCGGCAGGGCATGGCCGCCGCGGATCGGGCGTCTTGAAACGCTGACGCCGATCGTCATGGTGCCGGGAGTGGGACTCGAACCCACACACCTTGCGGCGGCGGATTTTGAATCCGCTGCGTCTACCGATTCCGCCATCCCGGCCAGGGACGCGCATTATGTCCGAACAATCCTCACCCCGGCAAGCACGCTGCTGACCGGTGCATCACGCGACGACGGCAACACGGCAAGTGAAAGCCGCCGACGTGGCACCAACCGCAACAGATCCTGGCTTCAAGAATCCATCATGCCCCTGACTCTCAGCGATTTCGATTACATCCTTCCCGCGGAACTGATCGCGCAAGCCCCCCTTGCAGAGCGCAGCGCCAGCCGCCTGCTTGTGCTCACCCCCGAGGCCGGCTCGGCGCCGGTGCTCGCCGACGCCTGCTTCACCGACCTGCCGGACCTCGTTCGCCCTGGCGACCTGCTCGTCTTCAACGACACCCGCGTCATCCACGCTCGCCTGCACGGGGTCAAGGACAGCGGCGGGCAGGTCGAGGTCCTGATCGAACGCGCGGTCGGCCCGCACGAAGCACTCGCGCAAGTGCGTGCAAGCAAGTCGCCCAAGACAGGCGCCCGGCTGCATCTCGCCGACGCCTTCGATGTCGAGGTACTCGGTCGTGTCGGCGAATTCTTCCACCTGCGCTTTCCCGCCGGCGAAGACCTCTTCGAATTACTCGAGCGCCATGGCAAGCTCCCCTTGCCGCCCTACATCCAGCGCGCCGCCGGCGACGCCGATGAAAGCCGCTACCAGACGGTCTATGCGCGCGACCCGGGGTCAGTCGCCGCCCCCACGGCCGGACTCCATTTCGATCAGGCCTTGCTCGACCGCCTTGTCGAGCGCGGCGTGCGCTGCGCCTGGCTGACCCTGCACGTGGGCGCCGGCACCTTCCAGCCAGTTCGTGTCGACGACCTCGGCGAGCACCGCATGCACCGCGAGCGCTACGTGATCCCTCAGGAAACCGTGGACGCCATCGCCGCAACCCGCGCCGCCGGCGGACGCGTCATCGCGGTCGGCACCACCAGCATGCGCGCACTCGAGGCCGCTGCACAGGAAGGCGCCCTCGAGGCCGGCAGCGGCGAGACCGAAATCTTCATCCTGCCCGGCTTTCGCTTCCAGGTGATCGATGCGCTCATCACCAACTTCCATCTGCCCAAGTCCACCCTGATGATGCTGGTGTCGGCCTTCGCCGGCATGGACAGCATCCGCCGCGCCTACGCCCACGCCGTCGCCCAGCGCTACCGCTTCTTCAGCTACGGCGACGCGATGTTCATCACCCGCCGCAACGAAGCCGAGAACGACAAGCTCAACAATGCAATTTGAACTCCTCACCACCGACGGCGGCGCCCGCCGCGGCCGCCTTACCCTTGCCCACGGCACGGTCGAGACACCGGTCTTCATGCCCGTCGGCACTTACGGCACGGTCAAAGCGATGACGCCGGCCATGCTCGCTGACATCGGCGCGCAGATCTGCCTGGGCAACACCTTCCACCTCTGGCTGCGCCCGGGCCTGGACATCGTCGCCGCACACCAAGGCCTGCACCGCTTCATGGCCTGGGACAAGCCCATCCTCACCGACTCGGGCGGCTTCCAGGTGTTCAGCCTGGGCGCGCTGCGCAAGATCACCGAGGAAGGGGTCAAGTTCGCCAGCCCGATCGACGGCGCAAAGCTGTTCCTGACACCCGAGATCTCGATGCAGATCCAGACCGTGCTCAACTCGGACATCGTGATGATCTTCGACGAATGCACGCCCTACCCCGCCACTCGCGACGAGGCGGCGAAGTCGATGCGCCTGTCGCAGCGCTGGGCGAAGCGCTCGCGCGACGAGTTCGACCGCCTGGGCAACACCAACGCGTTGTTCGGCATCGTCCAGGGCGGCATGTACGAAGACCTCCGCGACGAGTCGCAGGGCGCACTCGAAGACATCGGCTTTCACGGCTTCGCCATCGGTGGCCTGTCGGTGGGCGAACCCAAGGACGACATGGCGCGCATCCTCGCCCACACCGCACCGCGCCTGCCGCAGGGCAAGCCGCGCTACCTCATGGGCGTGGGCACACCCGAGGACATCGTCGACGGCGTGATCGCCGGCATCGACATGTTCGACTGCGTGATGCCCACCCGCAACGCCCGCAACGGCTGGCTATTCACCCGCTACGGCGACATCAAGATCAAGAACGCCGTTCACAAGGCCGACACCCGGCCGCTCGACCCCTCGTGCGATTGCTACACCTGCCGCAACTTCAGCCGCGCCTACCTGCACCATCTGCACCGCACCGGCGAGATCCTCGGCAGCATGCTCAACACGGTGCACAACCTGCGCTACTACCAGACCCTGACCGCCGAGTTGCGCGATTCGATCGCTGCGGGCGAGCTGGACGCCTACGTGCGGCGCTTCCGCGCCGAACGCGCCACCGGTACGCAGTGAAGGAACCACCCGCCCTGCGGAGGCATCTGATCCACCCGGGCGCTCGCCCCGCTGCTGTTATAATCGAGCGCTTTTTTGCCAATCTGGAGTTATCAACGTGCTGATTTCCAATGCCTATGCCCAAGCTGCGGGCGGCGACCCCAGCGGCGGCCTGATGGGCCTGCTGCCCCTGATCCTGATGTTCGTGGTGCTGTGGTTCCTGATGATCCGCCCGCAGATGAAGCGCGCGAAGGAACACAAGGCCATGGTCGAAGCCCTCGCCAAGGGCGACGAGGTGGTGACCGGCGGCGGCATCGCCGGCCGCGTGACCGAAGTCGGCGACAGCTTCGTGCAGCTCGAGATCGCCAACAACACCGTGGTCGCCGTGCAGAAGCAGGCCGTCGCCACCGTGCTGCCCAAGGGCACGCTGAAGTCGCTGTAAGCCTTGCACGCGCCGGCCGGCACCCAGCCCGCCGGCGCGTTTCGCATCACCCCATCCGCTGCACGATGTGCAGCCCGCTTCGCGGCCCCGCCGGTGCCCCGCACCGCGAACAACCGCAACGCCCCCCACACCTCTCCCGACGACGATGAACCGCTACCCCCTCTGGAAGAACGCCCTGATCGTCCTCGTGCTGCTCTGGGGCCTGCTCTACACCCTGCCCAACTTCTATGGTGAAGTCCCGGCGGTGCAGGTCTCGAGCGCCAAGGCCACGCTCAAGCTCGACCCGGCAAGCACCACCGACCGCCTCAACAGCGCCCTGCGCGAGGCCGGTCTGGCCCACACCGGGATCTTCTCGGACGCCACCAGCGTGCGCGCCCGCTTTGCCGACACCGAGCAGCAGCTGCGCGCCAAGGACGTGATCGAGCAGGTCTTCAACCCCGACCCGGCCGACCCCTCCTATGTCGTCGCGCTCAACCTGCTGTCGGCCTCGCCCAACTGGCTGACCTCGATCAAGGCCCTGCCGATGTACCTCGGCCTCGACCTGCGCGGCGGGGTGCACTTCCTGCTCGAGGTGGACATGCCGGGTGCGCTCGTCAAGCGCCTGGACTCGACCACGGGCGACCTGCGCACCCTGATGCGCGACAAGAGCGTGCGCCACGCCGGCATCACCCGCGAGGGCAACACCGTCGTCATCCGCTTCCGTGACGCCGAACAGCGCGAGGCGGGCCGCCGCGCCATCCAGGACGCCACCAACGACCTGCAGCTCGCCGACCGCGACGACGCCGCCGACGACCTCAAGCTCGTCGCCACGCTGACCGCGCAGGCGCAGCAGACGATGCGCGACTTCGCCATCAAGCAGAACATCACCACCCTGCACAACCGCATCAACGAGCTCGGCGTCGCCGAGCCAGTGATCCAGCAACAGGGCGCCGAGCGCATCGTGGTACAGCTGCCCGGCGTGCAGGACGTGGCCAAGGCCAAGGACATCCTCGGCCGCACCGCCACGCTCGAGGTGCGCATGGTCGATGACACCCCGGGCGCCGTCGAGCAGGCCCTGGCGGGCAACGTGCCGTTCGGCACCGAACTCTACACCGAGCGCGGCGGCGCCCCGCTGCTGGTCAGCCGCCAGGTGGTGCTGACCGGCGACCGCCTCACCGACGCCCAGCCCGGCTTCGACGGCCAGACCAACGAGCCTGCGGTGCACCTGACGCTGGACGCCGCTGGCGCCCGCATCTTCCGCGACGTCACGCGCGAGAGCGTCGGCAAGCGCATGGCCATCCTGCTGTTCGAGAAGGGCAAGGGCGAGGTCGTCACTGCGCCGGTGATCCGCAGCGAGATCGGCGGCGGGCGTGTACAGATCTCGGGCCGCATGACCACGGCCGAAGCCAACGACGTCGCCCTGCTGCTGCGCGCCGGCAGTCTGGCAGCGCCGATGGAGATCATCGAGGAGCGCACCGTCGGCCCCAGCCTGGGCGCCGAGAACATCACCAAGGGCTCGAACTCGGTGATCTGGGGCTTCCTCGCCATCGCCGTATTCATGATCGCGTACTACACCCTGTTCGGCCTGGTGTCGGTGATCGCGCTCACTTTCAACCTCGTGCTGCTGATCGCGCTGCTGTCGCTGCTGCAGGCTACCCTGACCCTGCCCGGCATCGCCGCCATGGCGCTGACCCTGGGCATGGCGATCGACGCCAACGTGCTGATCAACGAGCGCATCCGCGAGGAGCTGCGCAACGGCGCCAGCCCGCAGGCGGCGATCTCGGCCGGCTACGACCGCGCCTTCGACACCATCCTGGACGCCAACATCACCACCCTGATCGCAGGTATCGCACTGCTGGTGTTCGGCTCCGGCCCGGTGCGCGGCTTCGCCGTGGTGCATTGCCTGGGCATCCTGACCTCGATGTTCAGCGCCATTCTGGTGTCGCGCATGATCATCAACTTCATCTACGGCCGCCAGCGCAAGATCACCAAGCTGCATCTGGGCCAGTCGGCGAACTAAGGGACAAGGGCAGACAAGACCATGGAATTCTTCCGTCAGCGAACCGACATCCCCTTCATGCGCCATGCGCTGAAGTTCAACCTTTTCTCCAGCCTCGCCTTCGTGCTCGCGGTGTTCTTCATCGTGCTGCGCGGGCTCAACCTGTCGGTGGAATTTACCGGCGGCACGCTGATCGAGGTCGGCTACGCCGAGCCGCCGCGCATCGAGGACATCCGCCAGGCGCTCGCGCGCGACGGCTACCCCGATGCGCAGGTGCAGAACTTCGGCAGTGCGCGCGAGATCCTGATCCGCATGCCCAACCGCGAGGACCTCGACACCAGCCGCATCTCCGAGCGGGTCATGGCCACGCTGCAAGCCACCGAAGGCCCCCAGCCCGAACTGCGCCGGGTGGAATTCGTCGGCCCGCAGGTCGGCAAGGAACTGGCCACCGATGGCGCAATGGCGCTGCTGCTGGTGATCATCGGCATCGTGATCTACCTGGCAATGCGCTTCGAGTGGCGCTTCGCCGTGTCCGCGATCATTGCCAACCTTCACGACGTGATCATCATCGTCGGCTTCTTCGCCTTCTTCCAGTGGGAGTTCTCGCTGCCGGTGCTGGCGGCGGTGCTGGCGGTGCTGGGCTATTCGGTGAACGAGTCGGTGGTGGTGTTCGACCGCGTGCGCGAGACCTTCAAGAAGAAGCGTGCCATGGACACGCCGGCAGTGCTGGACCATGCGATCACGGCGATGATCTCGCGTACCGTGATCACCCACGGCAGTACCTTGATGATGGTGGTGTCCATGCTGATCTTCGGCGGCGAGACGCTGTATTACTTCGCACTCGCCCTGACCATCGGGATCTGCTTCGGCATCTACTCGTCGATCTTCGTCGCCAGCCCGCTGGTGATGTGGCTGGGCGTGTCGCGCGAGCAGTTCATCAAGCCGAAGAAGGAAAAGGAAGAGGCGGTGGTCTGAGCCCACGCGGGCTTCCTGAAAAAAGAAAGGCGCCTACGGGCGCCTTTCTCTTTCTAGTGGCCTCGGCCTTCGCGGCCACGCACCCCGCGTAGGAGCGGCGCCAGCCGCGAGGGGTTGAAGGCGAAATGCGTTGGGCGGGTGCGATGAAAGACTCGCGGCGGGCGCCGCTCCTACAGCAAGGGCTACCGCGGCGCCCCCGCGGCCGCGAGCTTGAACAAGATCGGCCGCCTGGATCGCCACAAGCAGAGCGCTTCGCGTGCCGACTTGTAACCCCAGCCCTCAAACTGCAAAAACCTGCTTGACCGTGAGCGTCTCGCCGCGCTCGATGAGACCGATCAGACGGTCGATGTTGGGGTGCTTGCCTGGGTTGCTGCGGGCGTCCTCGGTGTGCTCGGCGTAGAGCTCCAGCCCTTTCCTGGCCGCTTCCGGGCTGATCGCGCCGTAGAGCTGGGCGAGGTGGTTGTACACCACCAGCGAGCCGGCCTGACCGGGCTTGTTCTCGATGGTGGCGACGACCGCAGCCGCGGTATCGATGAGGTTGAGTGCGGCGAGATGAGAAACGCCGGGCAGTGTCTTAAGGTTGTCGGCGAAAGCCATTCGGTGTTCCATTCTTTGTGAGCGTGCTCAATGCCGGGACCGGCAGCAGGCACGGGGAGTAAGTTGCGTTGGGCGCGGCGTGAGCCGCGACCTTCCTGGGCGTGGCCCCGACCATGTCGCCTGCACCCCCTCGCGGCTGGCGCCGCTCCTACGGGGCGATCGACCGCGGCGGGGTACCGTAGGAGCGGCGCCAGCCGCGAGCCTTTGCAGGCGCTGCGCCCACGTCACGCAAGGGTGGCTCTCAGATGCGCCGCGCCAGCTCCGCGGCCTTGCCGACGTAGCTCGCCGGCGTCATTGCCAGCAGGTGCTCGCGCGCCTCGGCGGGGATGGCCAGGGTGCGAACGAAGTCGTGCAGCGCCTCGCGGGTGATGCCCTTGCCGCGGGTCATGGCCTTGAGCTGCTCGTAGGGGTTCTCGATGCCGTAGCGGCGCATCACCGTTTGCACCGGCTCGGCGAGCACCTCCCAGCACTCGTCCAGGTCGGCCGCCAGGCGCGCCGGGTCGGCCTCGAGCTTGCCCAGGCCGCGCAGGCAGCTGTCGAGCGCGAGAACGGTGTGGCCGAAACCCACGCCCATGTTGCGCAGCACGGTGGAATCGGTGAGGTCGCGCTGCATGCGCGAGATCGGCAACTTCTCGGAGAAGTGCTTGAGCACCGCATTGGCGAGACCGAAGTTGCCCTCGGCATTCTCGAAGTCGATCGGGTTGACCTTGTGCGGCATGGTCGAGGAGCCGACCTCGCCTTCCTTGAGCTTCTGCTTGAAGTAGCCGAGCGAGATGTACATCCAGATGTCGCGGCAGGCATCGATCAGTATGGTGTTGCTACGGGCGATGGCGTCGAAGAGTTCGGCCATCGCGTCGTGCGGCTCGATCTGGATGGTGTACTCGTTGAATGTCAGCCCCAGGGACTCGATGAAACGGCGGTTGAAGCCTTCCCAGTCGAACTCGGGCCAGGCCGACAGGTGTGCGTTGTAGTTACCGACCGCACCGTTGAACTTGGCAGTCATCGCGACGCCGGCAATCGCAGCGCGGACGCGCATCAGGCGCGCGGCGATGTTCGCCATCTCCTTGCCGAGCGTGGTCGGGCTGGCAGGTTGGCCATGGGTGCGCGACAGCATCGGGAGGTCGGCCAGGGCATGGGCGAGCTCGCGGAAACGGGCGATTACGGCATCGAGCGCGGGCAGCAGCACACGGTCGCGGCCTTCGGCCAGCATCAGCGCATGCGAGGTGTTGTTGATGTCCTCGGAGGTGCACGCAAAGTGGATGAACTCCGACACCTTCATCACCTCGGCGTTATGTCCCAGGCGCTTCTTGAGCCAGTACTCCATGGCCTTGACGTCATGGTTGGTGGTGGCCTCGATCGCCTTCACCGCCTCGCCGTCAGCGGTCGAGAAGTCTGCGACCACGGCGTCGAGCTCAGCCACGGTTGCCACCGAGAAGGGCGCGATCTCCGCCAGCGCGGCATCGGCTGCAAGCGCCTTGAGCCACTCAACCTCGACCTTGACGCGGTTGCGGATGAGACCGTGTTCGGAGAAATGGTCGCGCAGCCCGGCCACCTTGCCGTGGTAACGGCCATCGAGCGGGGACAGAGCGGTGAGCGGGGACGGCGAGGCATTCGACATGACGGAGCTTCCGGACAAAAGTGCTATTTTAACGCCTCCCCCTTCCCAGAAGAGAACAAACCACCGTGAGCACGCCGGAGCGCTACAAGATCGAGGTGACTGCCGTTGCCGAGTACGTCACTGCACAGTCCCGCCCCGAGGACGACCACTTCGTCTTCGCCTACCACGTCACCATCCGCAACCTTGGCACCGTGCCGGCACAGCTGCTTGCCCGCCACTGGGTCATCACCGACGGCAACGGCAAGGTGCAGGAGGTTCATGGCCAGGGCGTGATCGGCGAACAACCCTTGCTCGCACCTGGGGAGCATTTCGAGTACACCAGCGGCTGCGTACTGGAAACCCCGGTCGGCACCATGCACGGGCGCTATCAGATGCTTGCCGAGGACGAACACCGCTTCGAGGCTGAAATTCCGCCATTCATGCTGGCCATGCCACGCGCCCTGCACTGAGACCCACCGGGCGCGGCTCAGAAGTCCAGGCGCAGGGATACCCAGTGGCGCCGGTCGACGATGCGCTGCATGCGTTCCTCGGCATGCGCACCGTTGAGGGACTGCACCGTATAGGCGATCTCGCCGCCGCGGGCGAAACCTGAAAACGGGTAGGACAGGCGCAGGTCGGTACGCTGATAGCTGTCGGTGTCGGTATTGCGGGTCCACTTGATGTCGTGCACCCAGTAGCGCGCCACCGCCAGGCTCACCCCCATCGGCAAGCGCTGCATCCACAGCAGCGAGGTAGCCCGTCGCGGCGCGGAGCGCTCGGAGAGGGCGAAATAGCGCTCGGCGCCAGATCCGAACAAGTGGCTGCCGGCAGCTGCATGCAGTGTTCTGCCGAGCGTGCTGAAGTCAGCATCGATGTCGATGTGGGCATGCCCCACAACAATCCGTGTCGCATCTACGGGCTGCCACTTCCACTGCAGCTCGTGGCCCCTGATCTTCAGCTCATGCACGGCCTGCGCCGTCAGCGGCCCACCCGCCACCGTACGGATGCGGTGGATACGATCCGACACGCGCTCGTGGAAGACACGCAGGTCCAGGCTCATGCGCACAGCGCGCCAATCGCCGAGGTAGCCCAGTTCCCAGCTGTCCAGCCCCTCGGCGGGCAAGCCCGGGGTACCCGCCCATTCGATGCTCCCGTTGCTGGCAAGCTGGCTGGCCTTGTAGTCCAGCGTCCCCGGCGTGCGCCAGGCCCTGGCATAACCAACGCGAACGGTGTTCTGCTCGTCGATATGGAAGCTTGCACTCGCGCGTGGCGCCACATGCGCACCGGCCAGCGAGTCGTACTCGTGCGACAGGCCAAGGTTGCCGGTAAACCAACCCAACGGTTTCCACTCCAGGTTGGCGAACAGACGCCCGACATCGCGGCTGACACGGCCAACTCCATGCAGCATGGTCGCCGACTCGAGCGTGTCATGGCGCCAACTCCCCCCCCAGGCCATGCGTAACGAATCCACCGGGAGGAAGGTATGGAGCGCCTCGAATTCATGGCGGACGCCGCGGCCACCGTTGGGGTTGATACGCCCCAACTCCGGCCGGCCAGCAACGTCGAAGCCAGCGTCGAGCCGATCGACATGATGGGTGTAGCGTAAGGAGAGATCGGCGGACTCTGACAGCGCGTGCAGCCAGCGCGCCTGCACCCAGGTCGATGACTGATCCGCGCGCCGCAGCGGGTCGGAGGCTCGGGGGCCGATCGCGGTGCCGTCTGCAGCGACGCTGAGCCGCCCGACAAGCTGGCGCGCCTCGACGCGGCCGATCTGCAACTCGAGCAAGCTGCGTGCATCGAGCTGCAGATCGGCCCGGAAATCGAACAGCCTGCTGCGGTTGCTATCGCGCCAGTCACGATCGGCTGGCAGTACGTCGCGATGGTCCAGTCCATCGTCGGCACGCTCCTGGACGCTCAGCCTGAAGGCGCCGCCTTCACCCAGACCGCCGCCGCCCCGCACGCTGTAATCACGCACGCCGCCGCTGCCCCGCTGTGTGCTGACCGAAAGCCCCTGGGCAAAAGCAGGCTCGACCGTAACGATGTTGATGACCCCCAGGAAGGCATTGGTGCCGTAAGAGACGGTATTGGAGCCCCGCACCACCTCGATGCGCTCGATGTCCTCGAGCGCCACTGGAACCAGCTCCCAGTTCATACCGCCGCGAAAGAGCGGCGAATGCAAAGAACGGCCATCCACCAGCACCTGCACGCGGGGCGAGTAGTCCGTGTCGTCGGTAATGCCGTGGTAATTGACCCGCGCCGGCTTGTCGCTGGGCGTGAAGGTCTGGAAGCCGGGCACCAGGCGAAACACCTCATGCAGAGAACGTGCACCCGAGGCACGGATCATCGCGCGATCGATCACCGTTACCGCGCCAGGGGCGTCCTCCAGGCGCTGCGGCAAGCGGCTGACCGAGGCCACGATCGGAAGTGCGCTGAAGAACACGCCGTCATCCGCAGTGCCGACCAAGGGTGTCGCCATTCCTGCCGCCAGCAACAGGCTCAACGCGCGCCGAACCACGCGAGCGCTTTGGGAGAAACGTCGGCCGCACACGGCGTGGCCGCACATGGCCATGCCCAGGGTCCCGCTCTTGGATCGACCAATATGCTTCATGTCGTCTCCCCCAATGAACTCCCCCGCACTGCTCCGACAAGCACGCACATGCAGAACGCGCTCAGTCCGAAGAGCGCTGGTACTCGATGACACGGCCACGGCCGGCATGCTTTGCCTCGTAGCACGCCTGGTCGGCTGCCTGCATCACCGCGGAAACGTCATTGATCATGCCTTCCATACGCGCCATGCCGATGCTCGCCCCCACCTTGAAGCTCCGCCCCGCACACACGAACTCGTAGGCGGCGACCGCATCGCACAACGCAGTTGCGATATGGTGGGCGTCCTCACGACCGCAACCGCGCAAAATCACCGCGAACTCGTCGCCACCGATGCGGAACACGTGATCCTGCGCACGCAGGCGCGCACGCAACAAGCCAGCCAGCTCCCTCAGCAGGCGGTCTCCGGCCGCATGGCCGCAAGTATCATTGACCGGCTTGAAGCGGTCGAGATCGATGTACAGCAGCGTCACTACATCGCCTGCGCGCCTGTGGATCGACACCGCCTGCTCGATCGATTCCTCGAAAGCGCGCCGGTTGGGCAGTCCGGTGAGCGGGTCATGGCGTGCCTGGTGTGCCAACTGGGCCGTCGCTTCCTCGATGCGTGCCTGCAGCGTCTGCTGGCTGTGCGCAATCGAATCCGCCATGGCGTTGAAGCCGGCCTCGAGCGCCCTCAGCTCCTCGCTCGTCGACTGTGCCGACACGCGCACATCGAGATCACCCGACGCCATCCGGCGAACAGCCTTGACGAGGGCCGCCACCGGCAGGCCGACCGAGCGTGCCAGACGCCACGCCATAGCCAACGCCCCCACGAGCACCACCAGAACGGCCGCGACGACAACCAACAGCAGGCGCCGCTTGGCCGCTTCACGTGCCGTGACATCCAGATCAACCTGCACCCAGCCAAGCCGCTCCGTCCGCAACGCCTGCTGCGGCGTCGAATAGTCGTCCACCTGCGGTGCCAGGCTCAGTACCGCGGTGGCGAACTGCAGCCGCCCGCCACGAGCTTCGACCACCACCTCGTCGGCCTCGACCATGCGCGCCGCCGACGGCAAGCCGACCAGCCCCTGACCGGCCACTCCAAGCAACTCGCCGTCAGCGTCGTAGAAGGCAACCGCAGCGACCTCCGCCTGCGCAAGCGCGCGTGCCATCAGGCTGTCGAGGGCCACCGGATTGCCCGACACGAGGACGTACTCGGCGGCAGGCCCGAGAAAACTCACGATCGCCCGCCCCCGTGCCAGGCTGGCCTCGTCGAGCTCGCGATGGCTCTGGTGGACAAACAGGCTGCCAAGTACCACGACGAAGGCCAGGCTGGGCACGAACAGGATCAGGGCCATCCTGACGCCGAGCGAAATCTTGCGCATCCAACTCATCGCCGCGCCCCTCCCCCGGCAATGCGCTCACGCAGGATCTGTTCGTCGGGCACGGTGATGCCAAGCGCCTTGGCCACCGTCCGATTCACCTCCACCTCGAAGCGCTCAGGGTGGTGAATCCCGCCCAGCCCCTCGGCAGAGTGCAGGCCGGCATTGAGCAGGTCGGCGAGGTCGTAGGCGATATGCTCCGGTGAGCTGAACACCGCCGCAAGCGCGCCCGCGCTGACATAGGCCGACGAGAAAGCGAACACCGGACGGCGGTGGCGATAACTGGTAAGCAGGATGGCACGCGCCGCCGCCGGGCTGGACACCAGGCTGTCCGGCAAGGGCAGCAGTGCGGCGTTACGCTCCAGCAGGACCTGCAGCGCGCCGACAAGCTCGGTCGAATCGGCGATGCCTATGATATCGAGGGCGAGTTGTTGAGCGGTCGCGGCCTGATTGATCATCGGCTCCACGAAACGGCTGTCGGGCCCAAGCAGGACACCAAGCTGCGACGCCTGAGGCAGGATCGCGCGCACCAGGGCGAGGTGTCGCGCCACCGGCTGGTCGAGCACGATCGCGCCCAGGCTGCGCTGCGGAAACTCGCGCCTGAAGCGTTCGACGTCGCGCTGACCGACGAGGACGGCAAACACCGGTCGGTCGGACTGTCGCAAGGCCGCCTCCACCGCCTGCCGGCCCGCTGCGATCACGACATCCGTGCGCTCGAGCGCGCCGTCTCGCGCCACCTCATCGAGCGCGGTGACCTCACGCACGCGATGCACGCCCGGCTTGGTCGCCTTGCGCAGCGCCTCGACGAACTGCTGCGCAGGCCCCTTGTCCCCCGGCGCCAGCAGCACCAGATCGAGCGCATGCGCCATCGGGGACAGCATCAGCAGCACGCAGGCGAACATGCGGACGAAGGCGCAGCGGACAGCATCGGCCGTCCTCGCGTGTTGCCGGCGACGGCCCGGCAGCGGCGGCGCCCGATCGTCCTCGGTGTTCACCAACCAAGCCTCAGGGTGGCAAACAGGAACGGCTGATGGCGGTACTTGCCGTTGTGGAAATCGGGGTACTTCCCGGTCGCGCTGAGGGCAGTCACGGAGAACTCGCTCTCGCTACCGGGGGCACCGAAACGGCGTGCGAGCTTGAGGTCGAAACGGTCGCCACGCGGAATGTAATCGCCACCGTTCATCCAGTAGTACTCACCGTTGCGGTAGTACCCGATGCTGGCCCGCCAGCGGTCGGGCAGATCCTTGATGAGCAGCACCGAGGTCGTCGCATGCGGCGCACTATCCGGGATGTCCCGATCGGTATAAGGCTCGCCCTTGTCGATGCGGACGAAGGCCTGGGAGAGCACGATCCGCCCCCAGCCCGCACGACGCCAGTCCACCGTGAACTCGGCGCCGGTCATGCGGAAATCGTTGCCATTGAAAAAGTAGAAGGCCTTCTGCCCGGGGACAATGGGCTGGAAATCCGGCCCTTCAGCTCCTGCGCAGGTCTCGGCACGCCAGAACTCGCGATACTCGGCCGGCAATTCGTCGAAATCGAAACCATCGATGAAGGTCCTGCAGCTGCGGTCATCGATGAAACGCTCGTGATACTCGCGGAACACCCGCGTATCGAGCGTGATCCCCAAAGGCGCATACTGCGCGACGTAGCCCAGATCGATGAAGCGCATGCGCTCGCTCTGCAACGAGCCCTGCGCGCGATACAGGATGCGGCGGATCACATCGCCTTCACGGTAGGTCTGGAAGGCGCGCGACTCCATCAGGCTGGGGGCACGGTAGGCCCTTCCCGCGGAAAGCCTGAGCGCAGAGAAATCGTCGAGTGCATAGTTGGCCGCAAAACGGGGCGAGAACAGGCGACCACTGTAGTCGTGATGCTCGAGCGTCCCTCCCAGATTGATCCGCAGGGCTGCGAGCGGCTGCCACTCCAGGTTTCCGAAGAGCTGCCCGTGCGTGGCGTCGAGCCAATCTCGCCTGCCCAGCAGGCTGAAGGAACGCGCGCGCTCGGCACGCACGCCGAGCCCGAGCATGCCGCTGAGCGAAGACGACAGCCGCGTGCTGTACTGGAGTTCGAGATCATCGCGGCGAACCTCGCTGTCACGGTCGGCATCGAAGCGATAGGAAACACCGTCGTACACGAACGGCCCAACCGTCCACCGACCCTGCTCGCGCTCGCTCTGATGGTAGTACTGCAGACTCAACGAGCGCTCGGCGTCGAGCTGCCGTACCCAGCCTGCCTGCAGATACAGCGAACGGTCGCGCTCGACATGCGAGGGGAAGTCGACGTAATCGGGACTGCCGCGCCAACTGGGCCCCTCGCTCACGCCGAACTGCAAGGCCAGTTGATCGCGGCCCGTGGCATGCAGGGTCGCACTGAAGTTGGCAACCGTCCGGGTGATCTTCTCGGCATCGTGCCAGCGCTGGAACCCAGGGCGGCTCTCCAGATGCGGCTCGAAGTTCACCGCCGAGCGGCGCGAAGCCGACAACCGCCAGTCCAGCACGCCGGCACCGTTGCCGTTGATGCGAACGCCGTAGTCGTGGAATCCGTCCTTGCCGGCACGCAGGATGACCGCCTTGCCCACCTCGGTTGCCGGCGAACGGCTGATGATATTGATCACGCCCTGGAAGGCGTTGACGCCATAGGCAGCGCCGTTGGGGCCACGCACCACCTCCAGGCGCTCGATGTCATCGACCCGCAGGGGCAATCCGTCCCACTTGGTGTCACCCCACAAGGGGCTGTTGATCGTGCGGCCATCGATCATCACCTTGACGCGGCGATCGTAGGCGTCGCCCAGACCATGGCTGGCCACCGTAGGAGAGCCACTCGCCACATCGGCGACCAGAAAGCCCGGCACCAGGCGCAACAGGTCATGAATACGCGTGAAGCCCGAAGCCTCGATCATCTCGCGATCGATCACCGTGACCGCGGCTGGCGCATCGAGCGGCGACTGCGCAAGCCGCGTAGCCGTCAGGACAAGCGGAATATCGTCGAAAAAAGGGTCACTGCTGGCCTGAACGGCGAGGGGCAGCGCCACGGCGAGCGCAGCCAGTACGCGTACGGCGTTCACACATACTTCACCCGGTAACCTATACGCCCGCATGCAGGTCCTCACAGCACATATTGCTTCAGCGTCCAGGCCACATCGCCGAACGCCAAGGACCCGATTGTGCCCCGATGTCCTGCCCGACCGCTACGCCTTGCACCACTGCGAGTGACACAGGTCACGGCGCAGACATGCGGGTCGGGGCACGCTGCAGGGATTCAGCTCCGGTAGTCCGCGTTTATCTTGACATAGTCATAGGAAAAATCGCAGGTCCACACCGTGGCCGCTGCGCTGCCACGCGCGAGATCGACGCGGATCGTCAGTTCGGCGTGCTTCATGATCCGCGAGCCGGCCTCCTCGACGTAGCTGGCTGCGCGCCCACCGTGTTCGGCGACCAGCACGGCCTCGTCGGGGTTGCCCAGCCACACGCGCAACTTCGACACATCGAGATCGTCAATGCCAGCGTAGCCGATAGCTGCCAGGATACGGCCGAGGTTGGGGTCGGAGGCGAAGAAAGCGGTCTTGACCAGGGGTGAATGCGCGACCGCATAGGCGACCTTGCGGCACTCGTCGCGATCCGCACCGCCCTCGACTGCAATGCTCATGAACTTGGTCGCACCCTCGCCGTCACGCACGATGGCCTGGGCGAGCGCGATCGATACGTCGATGATCGCGGCACGCAGGGCCGCGAACTCGGCACTCGCAGCATCGACAACCTCATCGTTACCGGCGGCACCGGTAGCGACGAGCACGAAGGAGTCGTTGGTGGACGTGTCGCCATCGACGGTGATGCTGTTGAAGGACAGGTCGGCGGCCTCCCTGACCAGAGCGTCGAGCAGCGGCTGAGAAACAGCAGCGTCGCAGGCCAGGAAGCCAAGCATGGTCGCCATGTTGGGCCGGATCATGCCCGCGCCCTTGCTGATGCCTGTGAGGGTCACGGCCTTTCCACCGAGCTGCACCTGCCGCGACACCGCCTTGGCGAGCGTGTCCGTCGTCATGATGGCGTGCGCGGCATCGAACCAGCCGTCCGCGCGCAGGTCGGCGAGCGCCTTGGGCAGACCGGCGACCAAGCGTTCCATCGGCAGCGGCTCGAGAATCACGCCCGTGGAGAAAGGCAGCACCTGGCTGGCGTCGATACCCATCTCCGCAGCCAGCGCGGCGCAGGTGGCCTGGGCATTGGCGACGCCGGATTCGCCGGTACCGGCATTGGCCACCCCGGTGTTGATCACCAAGGCACGGACGGCTCCGCCCGGCAGATGCGCCTTGCAGACCTGGACCGGCGCAGCGCAGAAGCGGTTGCGGGTGAACACGCCCGCGGCACGGCTGCCAGGGGCGAGCTCGATCACCGTCAGGTCACGACGGTTGGCCTTGCGAATGCCGGCCTCGGCGACGCCCAGGCGCACGCCCTGGACGGGCAGGAGTTCGGCAGGGTTCGGGGTGGCGAGATTGACGGCCATGCGTGTCTCCGGTGCAGATCAGTTGAGTTTGCCGTGGCAGTGCTTGTACTTCTTGCCCGAGCCGCAGGGGCAGGGGTCGTTGCGCCCGACCTTGGGCGCGGCATTGACCTGCGGCTGCGCGCCGCCCTGCCCCGCCTCGGTGTTGCCAAGCGCCTCGTCGTAATCGGCGTGCTGGTACTTCACGTTCTCGACCTGTTGCGGCGGCTCGGCCTGTTCGAGCTGAGATTCGGTGCGGATCTGCACCGTCATCAGGATCTTGGTGACGTCGGCACGTACGGTGTCGAGCAGACCCTCGAACAGCTCGAAGGACTCGCGCTTGTACTCCTGCTTGGGGTTTTTCTGCGCATAGCCGCGCAGGTGGATACCCTGGCGCAGGTGGTCAAGCGCCGCCAGATGCTCGCGCCAGTGGGTATCCAGGCTCTGCAGCATGACGTTGCGCTCGAACTGGTGCCACGCCGCCGGATCGACGACCGCGGTCTTGGCCGCATAGGCCTCCTCGCCCGCCTGCACGATACGCTCGAGGATGGCCTCGTCGTCCAGGCTGGGCTCGGCCTTCAACCATTCGCCCACCGGCAGCTTGAGCTGGCACTCGGCGAGCAGGGCCTGCTCCAGCGCCGGGATCTCCCACTGCTCCTCGACGCTCTCGGCCGGCACATAGCGGCGGAAGATGTCGTGCAGCACGCCTTGTCGCATGGCGCGGATGGTGTCGGAGATGTCCTCGCTCTCGAGCAGTTCGTTGCGCTGCTGATAGACCACCTTGCGCTGGTCGTTGGAAACGTCGTCGTATTCGAGCAGCTGCTTGCGGATATCGAAGTTGCGCTGTTCGACCTTGCGCTGCGCGGACTCGAGCGAGCGCGTGACCATCGCGTGCTCGATCGCCTCACCCTCAGGCATCTTCAGGCGCACCATGATGGCGTTGAGGCGCTCACCGGCGAAGATCTTCATCAGCGGATCTTCAAGCGACAGGTAGAAGCGGCTCGAGCCAGGATCGCCCTGGCGGCCGGAGCGGCCACGCAGCTGGTTGTCGATGCGGCGCGACTCGTGGCGCTCGGTGCCGATGATGTGCAGGCCGCCGGCGGCGAGCACCTGCTCATGCACCTTGGCCCACTCGGCACGCAGGGCACTGACGCGGGCCTCGAGCTCCTCGGGCGGGACACTCGAGTCCTCGCGCAGCGCGGCCACCGGCTTCTCGATGTTGCCGCCGAGCACGATGTCGGTGCCGCGGCCCGCCATGTTGGTGGCGATCGTGACCACGCCGGGACGACCGGCCTGGGAGACGATCTGCGCCTCGCTATCGTGCTGCTTGGCGTTGAGCAGCTGGTGATCGATCTTCGCCTTCTTGAGCAGACCGGAGAGGAACTCGTTGGTCTCGATCGAGGTGGTACCGACCAGCACCGGCTGGCCACGCTCGACGCAGCCGCGGATGTCCTCGATCACCGCATCCCACTTCTCCTTCGCGGTGCGATAGACCTTGTCGTTCTCGTCCTTGCGCTGCATCGGCCGGTTGGTCGGAATGACCACGGTCTCGAGGCTGTAGATGGAGTGGAACTCGAAGGCTTCGGTGTCGGCCGTACCGGTCATGCCGGCGAGCTTGCCGTACATGCGGAAGTAGTTCTGGAAGGTGATCGAGGCCAGCGTCTGGTTCTCGGCCTGGATGCGCACGCCCTCCTTGGCCTCGACCGCCTGGTGCAGGCCGTCCGACCAGCGCCGGCCCGGCATCAGGCGGCCGGTGAACTCGTCGACGATGACCACCTCGCCGTTCTGCACCACGTACTGCTGGTCCTTGTGGTACAGCGCATGTGCGCGCAGCGCAGCATAGAGATGGTGCACCAGCAGGATGTTGGCGGGGTCGTACAGCCCGCCACCCTCGGCGAGCAGGCCCATGCGTACAAGGATTTGCTCGGCGGTCTCGTGGCCTTGCTCGGTGAGCAGCACCTGGTGGGCCTTGAGGTCGACCGTGTAGTCGCCGGCCTCGATGACCTCGTCCTTGTCGTTGAGGCCGCCTTCCTGCTTCTTCAGCAGCGGCGCGACCTGGTTCATCTTGAGGTAGAGCTCGGTGTGATCCTCGGCCTGGCCGGAGATGATCAGCGGCGTACGCGCTTCGTCGATCAGGATGGAGTCCACCTCATCGACGATGGCGAAGTTCAGACCGCGCTGCACGCGTTCGCCGAGCGAATACACCATGTTGTCGCGCAGGTAGTCGAAGCCGAACTCGTTGTTGGTGCCGTAGGTGATGTCGGCGGCGTAGGCGGCCTGCTTCTGGTCGTGCGACATGCGCGACATGTTGCAGCCGGTGGTGAGCCCGAGGAAACCGTAGATCCGCCCCATCCACTCGGCGTCGCGGCTGGCCAGGTAGTCATTCACCGTGATGACGTGCACGCCCTTGCCCGACAGCGCATTGAGGTAGGCCGGCAGGGTAGCGACCAGGGTCTTGCCCTCGCCGGTGCGCATCTCGGCGATCTTGCCGTTGTGCAGCACCATGCCGCCGACGAGCTGGACGTCGAAGTGGCGCATGCCATGCACGCGCTTGCCGGCCTCGCGCACCACCGCGAAGGCCTCGGGCAGCAGGGCATCGAGCGTTTCGCCGTTGGCCACGCGCTGCTTGAACTCCGCGGTCTTGCCCCGCAACGCCTCATCGGAGAGTGCGGAGATCTCTGGCTCGAGTGCGTTGATCCTGCGCACGGTCTGGAAGTACTGGCGGACGAGGCGGTCGTTGCGACTACCGAAGATTTTCTTGAGCAGGCCGGAGATCATGTTTGGGGGTCGACGTCAATTCGGCAAAGGCGGCAGTTTATCATGTCGGACTCGATCACCTGATGACGCTTGTCCACCCCGCGCACGATGTCCCAACTGCTGCACCGCTTCCTCGGCCAGGGCGACGCCCTCGCCCGCCTGCAGGACCATGCCGCCCGCCTGCGCCGCCTGCAGGGGGCGCTCGAACGCGGCCTGCCGCCTCAGCTCGTCGGCCAATGCCAGGTGGCGAACCTGAAGGACGGCACGCTCACGGTCAGCGCGCGCGGCGGCGCGGCGGCCGTGCGCCTGCGGCAGATGCTGCCCAGCCTCGTCGAGCACCTGGTCCGAGCAGGACATGCGGTGCAGGCCATCAAGGTCAAGGTGGGTACGCCGGAGCAGGTGCAATGGCGCCCGCCACCTGCCGAGCGCCACCTGTCGAACGACGCGAAGGACAATCTGAGCAAGTTCGCGCAAAGCCTGCCGCCCGATTCGCCGCTGCGCGAATCACTCGAGCGCCTGGTGCGCCGCAGCCGCCAGTAGACGAGCGCCGCGGGCCACAGCGCCGCGACGACAGAATCACACCATCGGCGCGAGCACGCGCTCGATCGCGAACAGGGCGAAGAAGACGAATACCACCACGACCGCAGCGCGAAAGGATTTCCACGCCCAGGCCTTGTAGCGCGGATTGCCGGTGAGCTGCCACAGAATCACCGAGCCGCCGATCGCCAGCACGGCGAGCAGCAGCAGCAGGCGCATGATCAGCATGGGGTCGCGACCTTCATCTGCGGACGCTCAGGCGAAAGCCTGCGCCAACGGCGCAAACTGGTGGGAGACGGCGGCCGGTGTGCTCGCATCCTTCTCGAAGGTGACGATCTCCCAAGCCTCCTGATCTTCGAGCAGCACGCGCAGGATCTGGTTGTTGAGCGCATGGCCGGCCTTGTGCGCCGAGTAGGCGGCCAGCAGCGGATGGCCGCACAGGTAGAGATCACCGATCGCGTCGAGCACCTTGTGCTTGACGAATTCGTCCGCGTAGCGCAGCCCCTCGGCGTTGAGCACGCGATACTCATCCATGACGATCGCGTTTTCCAGACTGCCGCCCAGCGCCAGGCCATTGGCGCGCATGAACTCGACATCCTGCATGAAGCCGAAGGTGCGTGCACGCGCAACGTCGCGCACGTAGGACTGCTCGGCGAAGTCGACCTTCACGCGAGTGGAGGTGCTGTCGATGGCCGGGTGGTTGAACACGATCGAGAACGACAGGCTGAAGCCGTCATACGGCTCGAGCCTGACCCATTTGTCGCCTTCGACATATTCGACCGCCTTCTTGACGCGCATGAACTTCTTGGGCGCCTTCTGCTCCTCGATGCCCGCCGACTGCAACAGAAAGACGAAGGGCGCCGAGCTGCCGTCGAGGATGGGGATCTCGGGCGCATCGACGTCGACATGCAGGTTGTCGACACCCAGGCCGGCGAGCGCCGACATCAGGTGCTCGACCGTACCGACCTTGTGGCCACCCTGCTCCAGGCCCGAGCACATGCGGGTGTCGCACACCGCATAGGGGTCGGCCGGCATCGTGAGCGGCGGCTCGAGGTCCACGCGATGAAACACGATGCCCGTGTCGGGCGCCGCCGGGCGCAGGGTCAGGTTCACCTTGCGTCCGCCGTGCAGGCCGACACCCGTGGCCTTGACGATGGATTTGAGGGTACGTTGCCTGATCATGTCTATTGTCCTTTTTGATCAGGCATTTTAGCACGCACCCCCGTGACGCCCCGGCTATCGCGGTCATGCAGACAGGCTGTTGCGCAAGCAGATGTTGCAGCGCAACCACGCCTGCACAAGGCCTCGGCCGCGACTCGGAACTCAAGTCCGCAATCGGCCCTGAGCCTGCGTGGCCTCCAGCACCCGCAGCAGGCTGGAGATGTCGTCGCGCCCCATCCCCTGCGCCATCAGCGCGTTGAGTTGCTGCCAGACCTGAGCCGCGATCGGCAGCGGCACAGCTGCCGTCGCCGCCTCGTTCATCAGGATACCGAAGTCCTTATGGTGGAGCCGTGCCTCGATCCCGGCCGAAAAGTCCCGGCGCACCATCTTGTCGCCCATGATCTCCAGCATGCGTGAGGACGCCGAGCCCCCCAACAGCGCCGTGCGCACCGCCGCGAGATCGACGCCGTGGGCTGCAGCCAGGCGCATGGCCTCGGCGCAGGCCTGGACGACTGACACCATGATCATCTGGTTGCAGGCCTTGGCCACCTGGCCGGCGCCCGGCGGACCGATGTGCACGATGCGCTTGCCAAGCACCTCGAGCAGCGGACGTACGCGCTCCAGCACCTCGGGATGGGCGCCGGCCATGATCGCCAGCGTTGCATCACGCGCGCCCTGGGGCCCACCGGAGACGGGCGCATCCACCCAGTCGACGCCCTGGCGCGCGTAGCGCTCGGCCAGGCGACGCGCCGTATCAGGAGCGATAGTGCTCATGTCGAGATGGATGGCGTCTTTGGCAAAACCCTCGGCGAGTCCGTCCCCGCCGAAGGCGAGCGCCTCCACGTCCGCGCTCGCGGTGACGATGGTCACCACCACCTCGCTGCGTGCCGCCAGTTCGGCCGGGGTGGCACACAAGGGCACCCCCTCGGCGACCAGGCCAGCCGCTGACTCCGGCCGCCGCGCCCACACCGCAAGGGGGTGCCCGGCAGCGCGCAAATGGCGTGCCATCGACTCGCCCATTGCGCCCAGGCCGATGAAACCGATCCTCATGCCCATGCCCTCCTGTTTCACTCAGCCGCAGCGCCGCTCATGCGCTCGAGCAGCTTGAGCACGGCAACCGAATCATCCTCGCCCAGGCCGCTGCCGACCATGGCATTGAACAGCTGCGTCGTCGCCGCAGCCGATGGCAGGGCGAGCCCGAGCCGGTGCGCCTCCTCCATGACGATGCGCATGTCCTTCTGGTGCATCCAGGCCTTGAAGCCAGGCTTGAAGTTGCGCTCCAGCATGCGCTGACCGTGGTTCTCCAGAATGCGCGAATACGCGAAGCCGCCCAGCAAAGCCTCGCGCACGCGCCCAGCGTCGACCCCACTGCGCGTGGCGAAATTGAGCGCTTCGGCCACTGCCGCCACACCGACGCCGGTAAGGATCTGATTGCAGGCCTTGGCGACCTGGCCGGCACCGGCGTCACCGATGCGGGTGATCGAGCGCCCCATGGCCTCGAGCAGGGGCAGCACGCGCGCAAAGGCATCGGCATCACCGCCGGCCATGATGGTGAGCGAGCCAGCAATGGCGCCGACCTCTCCTCCCGACACCGGCGCATCGAGCGCCGTCACGCCGCGCGCCGCCAAACGCGCTGCGATCGACTGCGCTGCGGCCGGTGCGATGGTACTCATGTCGATATGGATGTGACCCGCCCCTGCCGCCTCGGCCACGCCTGCCGGGCCGAGCGTCACCTGCTCCACGTCGGGCGCATCGGCCACCATGCTGATCGTCACTGCCGCCCGTCTGGCGACATCGGCCGCGCTCTCGCAATCACCCGCGCCGGCCGCCAGCAGCGGCTCCATCGACGCGCGACGGCGGCTCCAGACATGCACGCGATGACCTGCCTTGATCAGGTTGAGCGCCATGGGCCGGCCCATCAGGCCGAGTCCGATGAATCCAACTTCCATTCGATAGATCTCCGTGGGGGGTAGGTTCGGCACGGCATGCACCGGAAGCCAAGCGAGGCCTGCACGCGCACACCGCCGTTGCCGCTGGCAGGGCGGCAGGAAGCCCGCCATAATCCGGGCCATGAACTACGGCGCAATCATCAAGGAAATCGGGCGGGGCGCCAAGGGCGCACGCGACCTCGACACGGACACGGCGGCCGCACTGTTCGGGGACATGCTCGACGGTCGCATTCCGGAACTCGAGCTCGGCGCCATCCTGATCGCCTTCCGCATCAAGAGCGAGGCCCTGCCCGAACTGCTCGGCTTCAAGCAGGCGATGGACGCGCGCAGCGCCCAGGTCCAGGTACCGGCGGGCCCCCGCTGCGTCGTCCTGCCGACCTACAACGGCGCACGCCGCCAGGCCAATCTGATGCCGCTGGTGGCGATGCTGCTGGCACGTGAGGGCGTTCCGGTGCTGATCCAGGGTCGTCACGACTTCGACACCCGGGTCAGCCCGTTCGAGTTGCTTGACGAGCTCGACCTGCGCCCGGCGGCCGACACCGCCGAGGCCGCGGCACAGCTCGCGGACCGCCGCCTGGCGTGCATCAGCCTCCAGCGCCTGCTACCGGGTCTCGACCCCCTGCTTGCCCTGCGCACCCGCATGGGCGTGCGCGCCAGCGGCCACACCATGGCCAAGCTGATCGACCCCTGCCGCGGACGCAGCGTGCGCGTGGTGGCGGTCACCCACCCCGAGTACCTCGAGCGCATGGATGCCTTCCTGCGCCTGGACGGTGGGCGCTCGATGCTGCTACGTGGCACCGAGGGCGAGATCTACGCCAATCCTCGCCGCTGCCCGGAAATGAAAGCCTACGTCGACGGTGAGACGCGGCTGGCCGTCGCGGGCGAAGAAGGCGGCGCCCCACCGCTGCCCGGGCTGCCAGACCTGCCAGGCGTCACCGACAACGCAGCACTCATCCGCGCCATGCTCGCGGGCGACGCCCCCATACCCGCCCCGATCACCGCGCAGGTCGCGGCGCTGAGAGCGCTCGCGCACTGAACACCGCGCGGGCGCAACACACAAGCCAACCCAAGGACTGATCGCGACATGGACACGCCCGAGCACAGACACTTCGCCCGCATCGGCTTTCGCCACGGAGCTCGCTTCAGCGTCGCCGGACACACCGAGGCCTGCGAGATCCTCGACCTTTCACTCAAGGGCGCACTGCTGCAGTTGCAGGACGGGGCGGCGATCACTTCTGGCGCCAGCTGCAGCCTCGAGCTCGTGCTCGATGACGGCGAGGCCGTGGTGCGCATGGACGGCCATGTGGCGCACTGCAGCGCGGGCCGGATAGGGCTCGCATGCACTGCAATCGACCTCGACAGCATCACCCACCTGCGCCGCCTGATCGAACTCAACCAGGGCGACGCCACACTGCTCGAGCGCGAACTCGCCGCCCTGCTGCCGCACTGAACACGCCTGTCGATCAGGCCGCAAACCGGCCCGCGCGGTAATCGGCGACGGCCTGATAGATCTCCTGCTCGGTGTTCATCACGAACGGGCCGTACTGGGCAATCGGCTCGCCCAGGGGGCGGCCGGCAACGAGCAGCACACGTGCATCGGCCCTGGCCTCCAGCCGCACACCATCGCTGGCAGCCTCATTGGCAAGGATGGCCATGGTGTGCTCGGGCACCACCTGCTCCGCAACCGTCAACTCACCCTGATAGGCGTAGATGAAGGCGTTGTGCTCCACCGCCAGCGGCTGCTCGAACTGCGCCCCCGCAGGCAGGTGAATGTCCAGATAGAGCGGCGCCGTGGCGGTGCGCGTCACTGCACCGCCCACGCCATGGCTCTCGCCCGCGATCACGGTGACCTCGACCCCGGCTGCGGTGCGCACGCGTGGCAGCTCGTGGGCAGCGAAATCCCGGTACCAAGGTGCGCTCATCTTGTCGCTCGCCGGCAGGTTCAACCACAGCTGGAAGCCCGCCATCAGTCCGTCTTCCTGTTGCGGAATCTCCGAGTGGATCACCCCCCGGCCAGCCGTCATCCACTGCACGCCACCGCTTTCCAGCAAACCCTCGTTCCCGGCGCTATCGCGATGCAGCAGACGGCCGGCGATCATGTAGGTCACCGTCTCGAAGCCGCGGTGTGGATGATCGGGGAAGCCGGCGATGTAATCCTCGGCCCGATCGCTGCCGAAGGCATCGAGCATCAGGAAAGGATCGAGACGGCGCTGCAGGGACTGTGTCAGCACGCGCGTCAGCTTCACGCCTGCACCATCGGAGGTCGGTACGCCGGTAACCAGACGTTCGACCGTGCGCGGCTGCACCACCGTAACCACAGGACTGGCACCTGCTGTCGTTGCACTCATGTCTGCTCTCCTCATGTCTGTCCTGCCGCTGGCAATGCTGCGGCGGACAGGTCCGCCGCAGTTGCCGAAACTCACCCCAAGGCGACGGCGATATCCGCCTCAGCCTCGGCAAAGCCCTGCCGGGCCGACTCGTCACCCATGTTCAGTCCTTCCGCATACACGAAGCGCACATCGGTCATACCCAGGAAAGCAAACACCGTCTGCAGAAAGGGCGTCTGAGTGTCGGCCGGCGTACCGCGGTAGCGGCCACCGCGAGCGAAGGCGACGATCACCTTCTTGCCCTTGAGCAGGCCCTCGGGCCCACTCTCGGTATAGCGGAAGGTGACACCGGCGCGTGCGATCGCGTCGATCCAGTTCTTGAGCTGAGTCGAGATGCCAAAGTTGTACATCGGTACGCCGATCACGATCACGTCGGCAGCCTGCACCTCGGCAATCAAGGCGTCGCTCTCGGCCACGCGGACCGCCTGTTCCGGCGTACGCTGGTCGGCGGGGGTAAACAGCGCACCGAGCGCTCCTTCATCGATCACCGGGGCAGGATCGCGCGCCAGGTCACGCAGCACGATCAGCGCCTCGGGGTGGGTCGACTTCAGACGGGCAACGATGTCGCTGGCGACACGGGTGGAGTTGGCGCCTTCAGTGCGGGCACTGCCGTTGATCTGCAGAATGTTCATGTTCTCTCTCCTTGGGACGCTTGGGGTCAGGGTCTTGTTGCAAGACGGTGATGAGAGTCTAATCGTGCCCATTTAATTGATTAACCCCCCATTTAGAGCAACATTGTCTCAAAATTGGAACAATACGACCCCGCCGACCTGCTGATCTTCGCCCGCGTGGCAGAGGGTGGCAGCTTCACCGCCGCTGCCGACCGCCTCGGCCTGCCCAAGTCCACGGTCTCGCGCCGCATCTCCATGCTCGAGGAGCAGCTAGGGGAACGGCTGCTGCTGCGCACGACCCGACGCCTGACTGTCACCGAGTTCGGCGAGGCACTGCTCGAGCATGCACGCCAGGTCGCAAGCGAGATTGACGCTGTAAAGGCCCTCGCAGAAAGCCGCCAGGCCCGCCCCAGCGGACGCTTGCGCGTGTCGATGCCGAGCGACTTCGCCAACCTCCTGCTCACCGACGCCCTGGCCGCCTTCTGCGCCCTGCACCCCGCGGTGGCGCTGGAACTGGACCTGTCGCCACGGCGGGTCGACCTGCTCGGCGAGAACTTCGACATCGCCATCCGCATGGGCGAACTACCCGACGACACCGTGCTCGCCGCGCGCCGCCTGGCCGTGTTCCCTGCCGGACTTTATGCTGCCCCCGCATACCTCGCCGAGCATGGCGAACCCGAGCGCCCTGACGCACTCAACCAGCACCGCGCGCTGCGGCTGCTCGGACGCGGAGGCGCCCCATTAGGCTGGACGCTGATGCGGGGCGAGGAACGCTGGCAAGGCACGCCACCAGGCAGCATCACTGCAAACTCACCCGAGCTACTGATCCGACTGGCCCGCGGCGGCGCAGGCATTACCGCGGTACCAGACTACTTCGCCGCCCCCTACGTGCGCCGCGGGGAACTGCGCCGGGTGCTCGCGGCGTGGTGTCTGCCCACCCACACGGCGTGGGCGGTGTTCCCGGGAAGACGGCTGATGCCGGCCAAGACACGCGCTTTTCTGGACATGCTGCAGGCTGCACTGGGCACGGGGACCGCGGCGGGAACCGAAACCGCGACACCACGCTCCGAGGACGCATGACCTACAATGGGCGCCCGCCCAGGAAACCGATACCCGATGTCCCTGATCCACACCCTGCTGCACCTGCCGGCGCGCGTGCTCTACCTCGCCCTGTTCGGCACCGCCATCGGCCTGCTTGGCTTCGGACTCTACCTGCAGCACGTAGGGGGGCTGGAACCCTGCCCGATGTGCATCATGCAGCGTTATGCCTTCCTGGGCGTGGCACTCGTTGCCCTGGTCGGCGGCCTGCACGGCCCGGGCCGTAGCGGCAGCCGCGTGTACGCGGCGCTGATCGCCGTGGGCGCGCTTGGCGGCGGCGGCATCGCCGCGCGCCAGAGCTGGATGCAGCTCTTTCCGCCTGAGATCCCGGAGTGTGGTCCAGGATTGGAATTCATGCTGGAGAGCTTCCCTCTGGGCGAGGCCCTGCCAATGATCTTCCGTGGCGCGGGCGACTGCGTCGCCATCGACTGGACCTTCCTCGGACTGTCGATCGCCAACTGGTCGCTGGTAACCTTCACCGCCACCTTCGCCTTTGCGCTGTGGATGCTGGTCCGCCGGGAGGCGGCACGCTGAGAAAGGCCGCGCCGATGGTGCGCGCGCTCAGTCGACCACGCGCACGATCTGGCCGCCGATCTCGTAGCGCCCATCACCGAGGGCGTTGCAGCGCGTAACCTCGAGCTTGGTGATCAACGGCGGGCGGTCCGGTGTCGGCGAACCAAGCGGCCCCAGCACGGCAACATCGATGACCTCGTTGCGCCCCGGCACATAGGCCGCATGCAGCGTCATGCCTCCCACGCCGATCTCGATGCAGGTCGCGTCTACCCGTTCGCCGTTACGCAACGCGATGTAGGCGGGGCACCCCAGCGGCAAGCGCCGATTGAGGCGTCGATCCTGGTGCGGCGGTACGTCATTCGTGGCCATATGCATCCCGGAGCTGATGAGCATCGCGTGATTCTAGCGCTTGCCGCTGCCACAGGTGTCTTCCCCGCTCGAAGCATCAGCCGTCCGGCGTGCACAAGCGCACGGCGCCGGGCACAGGGACGTGAGCCCCGTCATCCTGTCCAGCAGCGTGCGCCCTGAAGATCAGGCCTGACTCGGCAGATCCTGCAAGCGGCCGATGCGACTGCGCATGGCCGCGTAGTACAGCACCGGGATCACCACCAGGGTGAGCACGGTGGACACCAGGATGCCGAAGATCAGGCTTATCGCGAGGCCATTGAAGATCGGGTCGTCAAGGATGAACACCGCGCCGATCATCGCCGCCAACGCAGTGAGTCCGATCGGCTTGGCACGCACCGCCGCGGCACGGATCACTGCCTCGCCGAGTTCCATGCCCGCGGCAACTTGCTGGTTGACGAAGTCCACCAGCAAGATCGAGTTGCGCACGATGATGCCAGCGAGCGCGATCATGCCGATCATCGAGGTCGCGGTAAACTGGGCGCCGAACAGCGCATGCCCGGGCATCACGCCGATGATGGTGAGCGGGATCGGCGCCATGATGATGAGTGGCACCAGGTAGCTCCTGAACTGCGCCACCACCAGCAGGTAGATCAGCACCAGGCCGACCGCGTAGGCCGCCCCCATGTCGCGGAAGGTCTCGTAGGTGATCTGCCACTCGCCGTCCCACTTGAGTTGGTATCCGGCATAGGGGTCGTCGGGCTGGCTGATGAACCACTCGCCGAGCGTGCCGTACAGGCCCGGCGCACCCTCGAGCGCCATGCCATTGACACGTGTACGGATGTCGAACATGCCATACAGCGGCGAGTCGAGCTTGCCGCCCATGTCACCGGTCACATACACCACCGGCAGCAGGTCCTTGCGGTACAGGATCTGCTCGCGCCGGGTTTCGGCAACCTGCACCAGCTCGGACACCTTGACCAGCTGACCGGCGTTGTCGCCCTGGCGTGCGCGCACCTGCATCGCCAGCAGGCTGGCGAGCTCGGACTGCTCCACCGCCGGCAGCTGGACGCGCACCGGGATCTCGTACTTGTTGTCGCCGCCATGTACCGGGGTGACGTTCTCGCCGGCGAGGCCGAGGCGTACCACCTCGACGATGTCGGCCTGGGCCACGCCCATGCGCGCGGCCTTGGCCTGATCCACGCGCAGCACCAGCTTGGGCGCATCCTCGTCTACCGTGTCGTCCACGCCGACGATGTCGGGCGTGGCCTCGAAGGCCGCGCGCACCCGGCGCGCCACCTCCAGCTGCCCGGCGTAGTCCGGACCGTAGATCTCGGCGACGATCGGCGACAGCACCGGCGGCCCGGGCGGCACCTCCACCACCTTGGCGTTGCCGCCGTTGCGGGTCGCAATCGTGCTGACCGCGTCGCGCACCGCGACCGCGATCTCGTGGCTCTGGCGCGAGCGCGCGGACTTGTCCACCAGGTTGACCTGGATGTCACCCTGCTCCGGGGCGCTGCGCAGGTAGTACTGACGCACCAGGCCGTTGAAGTTGATCGGCGCGGCGGTGCCGGCGTAGGACTGCCAGTCGGTGACCTCGGGCACGGCAGCCAGATGCGCGCCGATCTCGTTGAGCACGCGCGCAGTATCCTCCACCGGCGTACCCACCGGCATGTCGAGCACCACCTGGAACTCGCTCTTGTTGTCGAAGGGCAGCATCTTCATCACCACCAGCTGCACCACCGGCAGCGCCACCGAGGCACCGATCAGCGCCAGCACTGCGAGCCACAGCAGCAGGCGGTTGCGCGCGCCGCGGCGGGCGTCGAGCAAGGGCGTCATGAGACGACGGAACAGGCCATCGAGCCGCTTCGTCATGCGATCCTCGCCCCCGTGCTGGTGCGCATCGACGTTCTTCAGCATTTTCTGCGCCAGCCAGGGCGTGACCACGAAGGCCACCACCAGCGAGATGAACATGCCCATCGAGGCATTGATCGGGATCGGGCTCATGTAGGGCCCCATGAGGCCACTGACGAAGGCCATCGGCAGCAGCGCCGCGATCACGGTGAAAGTGGCGAGGATGGTGGGGCCGCCGACCTCGTCCACCGCCTTGGGGATCAGCTTCCACAGCGGCGTGTCGGGCTCGAGCGTATGCCAGCGATGGATGTTCTCGACCACCACGATGGCGTCATCGACCAGAATGCCGATCGAGAAAATGAGCGCGAACAGCGACACCCGGTTGAGGGTGAAGCCCCAGGCCCAGGACGCGAACAAGGTGGCGGCCAGGGTGAGCGTGACCGCGATGCCGACGATGAGCGCCTCGCGCCGACCGAGCGCGAAAAAGACCAGCGCCACCACCGCAGCGGTCGCGAAGGCGAGCTTGCCGATGAGTTGGGCAGCCTTGTCATTGGCCGTCTTGCCGTAGTCGCGGGTGACGGTGACCTCGACCCCATCGGGGATCAGGCTGCCGCGCAGATTGTCCAGTCGCTGCATGGCCGCGCGGGCGACGTCGGCGGCGTTGGCGCCAGGCTTCTTCGACAACGCCAGGGTGACCGCGGGGAACATGCCCTGCTGCTCGATGCCGCGCTGCTGCGCAGCCGCGCCGGTGCCGAACCACACGTACTGCGCAGGCTGATCGGGCCCATCGATGACGTCGGCGACATCGCGCAGGAAGACCGGGCGCTGGTCGTGCACGCCAACCACCAGGCTGCGTACGTCTTCGGCCGACTCCAGATAGGTGCCCGTCTGAACCAGCACCTCCTGGTTGCCGGCCACCAGGCTGCCTGCGGGCTGCGAGGCGTTGGCCAGCTGCAGGGCGGCGCGCAGGTCCTGCGCAGTGACACCGTGCGCGTTCATGCGCACGGTGTCCATGTTCACCCGGATGACATGACCGGGGCCACCGATAGTGAGCACGTCGCGGGTGCCGGGGATACGCTTCAACTCGGTCTCGATCGCACGCGAAACCTGTTGCAGCTCGAAGCCGGCGCGCTCGGCATCCGCGGTCCACAGCGTGAAGCTGACGATGGGCACGTCGTCGATGCCCTTGGGCTTGATCAGCGGCGTGCCGACGCCAAGCTGCGGCGACAGCCAGTCGGCGTGCGAGTGCACGGTGTCATACAGGCGCACGAGCGCGGTCTGGTTGGGCACGCCGACCTCGAACTGCACCGTGACCACCGCCATGCCCGGCCGCGACACGGTGTACACGTGCTCGACCCCGGCGATGCGCGACAGCACCTGCTCGGCAGGACGCGCGACAAGGGCTTCGACGTCGCGCGCAGACGCCCCCGGAAACGGCACCAGCACATTGGCCATGGTGACGTCGATCTGCGGCTCTTCCTCCTTGGGTGTGACCAGGGTGGCAAAGATGCCGGCGAGCAGCAGCACCAAGGCCAGCAGCGGCGTGATGGCATTGCGCTGAAAGCCGGCCGCGATGCGGCCAGCGATGCCGAGAGGCGTGTCCATGATCACCTCCTCAGCGTGCGGGCGCCGCTGCGCGCGCCCGGAGGCCAGCCTGTACGGGATCGAGGGCGAGCGTCTCGTCACCCTTGAGGCCGGCCAGCACCTCTACCGCCTCGCTGCCGTTCACACCCCGCCCGAGGCGGACCTGGCGCAGCGCGAAGCCGCCTGCTCCGTCAGCGACATACACCGCAGTCAACTCGCCACGGCGCAGGATGGCCGCACGCGGCACAACCACCACGGAAGCCTCTGCCGTGCCCGCCGCCCCCACGAAATGCACGCGCGCGAAGCTGCCCGGCATCAATCCGTCTGTGCCTGCGGGTAATTCGACACGGACACGCACCGTGTGCGTGCGCGCATCCGCCGCCGGCAGCAAGGTGACCGCCTCGGCATCGACGACGCGGCCGCCATCCCCGAGCGTCACGCGCGCGCGCACAGCCCCGTCACCGAGCGCGGCCAGGCGCTGCGGCGCCACATCGGTGACGGCGCGCATGCGTGCCGGGTCGTGAAGGGTGAATAGCGCGCGTCCGGGCTGGGCCATCTCGCCGGTCTCGATATGGCGCGCCGACACCACGCCGTCGAGCGGCGCCACGATCTCGAACTGGCCTTTTACGGTGGCAGCCTGTTCGCGCTGGGCACGGGCAGCCTTGACGGCCGCCTCGGCCGCCTCGAGGCGGGTACGCGCGGCATCGAGCGCGGACGCGCTGAGGAACTGGCGCTCGACGAGGCCGCGTGCACGGGCAAGTTCGCTACGGGCATTGCCCATTTCGGCCTCGGCCTGCCCCACCCCGGCCTGCGCAGCCGCAAGCGCAGCCGCCGCCTCGGCCGCATCGATGCGGGCCAGCACCTGGCCGCGGCGGACACGGTCGCCGGTGTCGACGGAGAGTGCAAGGACCCGCCCCTGCACCTGCGCAGCAACGGTGACTTGATGGACAGCCTCTATGCTGGCCTCGCTGACGAAGCCAAGATCCTGCACCTGCGCGCCGATCCGCACGGTCGGCACGTCGGCAGTGGCCGCGCCCGGCACTGAAAGAGCACACGCGACCAGCACGGCGCGTACAAGAGGGGGGAGCATGATCATTTTCATGTTTATAAGTATATTCTTATAGACATGAGCGTCAAGCCATCCGCCACGGCGCGCGTGCATGAACCTCCTCCCGCGCGGACCACCTCCATGTGAACGACGAAAAGCTCGCGGCTGGCGCCGCTTATATGGACGCCTCCCGGTTTGGCAAGCGAAGTTTGCATTTGGCGATCAAGGATCTGGCTGCAGTCTTATATCCGGCCTGTTGTGCAGACCCGATGTCTGCTGGCCCTGATGGAATTC